>Ga0228710_1002437_pt1 | contig 29266 bp, 18 predicted proteins | sample MedpolnodulmetaG_FD_177995 | JGI IMG/M metagenome (GOLD analysis project Ga0228710, IMG submission 177995) | Root nodule microbial communities from Medicago polymorpha collected in Santa Monica, California, United States - pink nodules | ecosystem: Host-associated > Plants > Roots > Nodule...
TTTAAATACTAGTGTTTGTCATCATCAAAAAGGGGGAGATTGTTGGAACAAAATGTGTTTAACATTACCCTTTGAGTTTTGATGATAACAAGGTATTAAAAATCGTCAATTGGATATGTTAATATTTGGTCAAGTGTGCAGGACCATAGACAAAAAATTTAGTGTCTCTTTGAAGCATAGGTTTTGGAAGAACAAATGAGAGCAATGGAATCAACAAGAAGGAAGCTTGAAGCATCTGAAGAAAAGAGGTTCTGAAGACAAGTGCTCCTAAAGTGCTGACGTCATTAGAAGCACCTCATCAGAAGCAAGATCACTAGAAGCAGATTTCATCAAAAGTTTTGAAGATCATAAGGAGCTGAATATCATCAGAAGCTGAAAGAATTAAAGCTTCAAAGGCTGTTCAAAGTATTTAATTTCGTCTGTCATTGTAGAAGACTAGAAGAATGAAGCAACGACTAATTCAAATGGATTTGAAGTTATTGGATGCTTATTCGTTGGAGAGAGTTGAAAAAGGACAATTGTACGAAGTGTACAACCACTATCTCCACTACTCTGTTTTGTGTCTGCAATAGGACAAGTACAACAACTATGCATGCACCAGTGTTCCTCCAGACTTAGAATGGATTTGAAATTGATCCTTCGTAGGACAAAAACCAAATGAGGCAAAAAATCATTGGTGATTTGATCAAGTTTCAAACGACTCTTTTTGATGTGCTGGCAATTCAACAACGTCTCTTTCACACCTCTATATAAAGGAGTGAAGACTTCGAGAATGGAAAGACACATACAACAATTTTACAAGTGCCAAAACTCTGCTGAAATTGTTTTGCATCAAAAGTTCACTTAGAATTTCTTATCAACTTTCATATCTTAGAAATTCTAGAGTCGTAAGAGTCTGTATCTGATTTGTATTGTGAACACCACTCATTGTATATCAAGTGTTCAACCTCAAACAAATTTCTTTGTAATTCTGTTTGAATAGAAGTCTCTTGCAGTTATGCTTGAGCATAGGAAGTCTCTTGATTTAGTTCTTGAGCATAAGAAATCTCTTGTAGTTGTGCTTGAGTAGTTTGAAGTCTCTTGCTAGTTGTAGCAGTGAGCAGTTGTAATCAGATATTACATTTTAGTGAACTCTCCTTGGAAGTGCAAGGGGGATAGGACTACTTCCGGTTTGTGGAAGGAACCTGTATAATTGCTTTGTGTCTTTCTTCTCTCTCTCTCTCCCTTTGTTTTTATCCGCTGCATTTAGATTCTGATTATCACCTAAGAAGCTGAATTCTATCTGCTTCTGATCAGTGACTTCAGTAGGAGAAAACGAAGAAAAAGGAAACACAATTCAACCCCTCCTTCTTGTGTTTTTCTCACCTTCAAAGTTAAGGGGAAATTAGGTATTTTTCTGCAACAGAAATTGTAGTAGTTAATTGGTTTTAGGCGTGTGTTTCTTCATTCATTGTTGCACGCCAATCTTGGGATAGTTTATCTAACCTCCCTAAAACTTCCAACAACACGCAATAACTTCTACCCTATCATTGCTCTTTCTTTCTGTACTTGTAGAAAAGTACGAGTAAGGAATACTGATGAGTCAATAATTGGTGTTTTTAATATAATATTTGAGTCCGTTTTATTTAGATTTGATTTTGTTTTATTTAATATTATTTCCTTTTTATAACTATTTTACTTCAATTGCAAGTTATTATATTTCAGGAACAAATAATTGATAGATTGAGTCTTGGAGCAAAAGAAAGAGGATTAGGAGCTGATTCGAGATGAAAATACGAAAAATATGGGACAAAAATATGTCACCCCAAAGTCAGAGACTTGGCACGGCCCGTGCCACCAACAGCATGGCCGTGCCAACCTTCAAGATGCTATATTGCTGCTTCTGCTTCATGGACAAACTACCTATTAGTTTACTTCTGACCTAAAAGCCCGTAGTTTCATGTGGAACATTCTAGTGTTATATTTCCTAGGGCTTAAGTCATTGTAAACTTTAAATAGAGTAGCCAACTATCACGACAATTCATGTTTTGTTCTTGGAATTCAATAGTGACAATTGTCTTTCTTAATAAAAGTTCTTTCTTTACTTTCTTGTTATTTACTTTATGTTCTTCTTCTCCTCTTCTATGTCTACGATGAACATGAGTGAGTAGACTCTTCTTGTCTTGAGATTGTTGGATAAGTCTAATGACATAATCCTAATCAAACCAAGCCATAAACCCTAATTTTATATAAATCTACTTTCTAATCTAATTCACCGTTTTTATAATGAATTAACAAATACCAAACTCATAAAGCAACAACGGAAGGTTGGTATTTGTTAATTCATCATCTCAAATATCAATTCATAAAGCGACAGTGGAACTTTGATATTGGAACAAGTGAAATTAGACAAGGGTTGCGAAACATGAGAATAGTCTAGCAAACCTTGAGACATATAAAGTTTCGTTCTTCAAGGATTCTAATAGCAATCAACCATGAGAATAGGCGGGGTTGCTAGAGGAACACATTCACTGACTTCGAAATAAGCTTTGATACGCTTAAGAGAAACTTGTCTTTAGAAAGTAGGTCGAATATAAAGTTAGGTTTAGGGTTTGTTTGTGAAAGGTTTGTTATTATGATGAACCAATAATCCCAAGGCACTTTTTATTTTTCTTTTAAAAACCCAATCTTTACAATTGAACTTTCTTCTTATCATCTTCTAAAAGTTAATTAAATTGAACAACTCCCTGTTAGAACGATACTCTCTTTTTACTACTTAGGTAGAACCGTACACTTGCGGTTTTACCCATCACACACGCGTTTAAGTCAAACTAGAACATTGCATGCATTTGAATCTATGTCGGAGTCGTGTATTTGATTATGTGAACATATGTGAAGATGTATACATGACTGTGTGTTTTGTGATGATTGGTGTTTTGTTGATGGCAATGAAGTGTGAATGTTATACATATTCTACTTGTGATAAAATGATGTTGTGAATACTTGATATATCCCATGATGTTAATGTGTGTATTGTTGTATTTGTTCTTGTTGAGTTAAATAAGATGAAATGTGAATATGTGTATTTATACTTGAATCCTAAAGATTATGCTTGAATTCACATCCTCTTTATGTTGAATGTATATCTTACCCTCCAGTGACTTTTTGGTCGCCTGCATCCTTGTGGTGTAGATGTGCAAGTTGAGGACGCTTGATCGGCGTGAGTTCCCGAGGATGATGTGATGCTTATCCTCCTGTTTGCTTATGCTTTTGGAATCTTAGTTGTCATGCTTTAATTAGGTGTCGGGAATTTATTTTATTTTGTCATTGGATTTATGTTTTTTAGGAACCTTTGAGTTCTCAAGGATGATGAATTTGAGTATTTGAAATGTTATTCCGCTGTGACTGTTTATGTTCATTATGATTGATGATTGTTTTGGATTAAATGATTAAGTAACACCTTGAACTTACATGAAATCTGTTGAATTATTATTTAAATGTGTATTGGAGATTGAGGGTGTTACACGTATCCAAACTGGCGCAACACACACTACAACAGAAAAGGACCATGCGAGATTTGTATACGAGCCAACCTGACTAGTCACTATGTGTTGGAATGGGTGGGTTGGGGGTGCACCTTGTACATGTAGAAGACGTAATCAATAGCTAGGATGCTATCTATGTGCGCTTTGTAAGGATTTGTGACATGTAGACCATTCGTTGGAGAAAACATCATAACACGAGGTTGCCAATCCTCCTTGTAAGCATTCCAATAATATATGAATCTGACTCCCTTCAATTTTTGTAATATCCAAGCTTGCATCAACATCGACATGTACCAATCAATACAAAATACAAAAAAACATGTTAAACATTTAACTAAATAAAAATTTCATTGGAGGACACTTGAAATTGAGAGTGAGAGTGAGAAGTGATGAATGAAAAGAATTTCCCTAATTTGTAATTTTGAATGAGATACCTTGATATGCTTATTTGAAAATTGCTCTTCTCCCAATCAAATTTGCTCACTCCCTCGTCAAACTGCCCAAAGTAACCCATAAATAAGTTAACTCACTTTCGGTACCATCAACGTGAGTTAAGTCACGTTTAATATCCAACGCGAGTTAACTCACATTGCATAATGGAGGGGTATTTCATTTTATCCAACATAAAAGTCCAACACAAAAGTAACATGAGACTTCTTTCTCAATTGTTATACATAACCAAAATGCATTTTCATTGGTCAATGTATTGCCCATTTTGTTTATGTGACCCCACAACAACAAATCATATGACACATGTACATGAAGGAATAACGTGATTGAAGGAAAACAATAGGAGATGACATGATTAACTTAGGGCCCGTTTGGATTAGCTTATTTTAGAGCTTATATAAAACAACTTATGCAAATAAATAAGTTTTTAAGGTTGTTTATGAAAAAACAGTTTATGAAGATACGATTTTCGCTAATGAGAGCTTATAAATTAAAATAAAAGCTTGTTTATTTACATAAGCTATTTTTCATAAGCTTAAAATAAGCTCAAACCAAACGGGACCTTAGTAGAGGGGACAGAAAAGGAGCTATATAAGCTAATGCAAAAGAAGAAAACATGACGTTGGACACCAAACGTGACTTAACTCACGTTGATGGTACCGAACGCGAGTTAACAGTCTTTTTAAGGAGTTTAAGGTGGGAATGAACAACAATGTATGGGATAAGAGTAATTTTCTGCTTATTTGGGCTGAGGCCCATACCCGGAACCCGATTACCCGCGTGAAAATCCTCGTGTCTCTTGCGTCATTCTGAGACTTGGTTTTTTTTTTCTTGACTTTGAAATCGACGAGATAACGCACGCACACACAAAGGTTTCAGTTTCACTCTCTTCTCTACTCTTTCTAGGGTTTCTTCTCCCCCTTTTCCCCCCAATTCAATTTCATCAATTTCTCCTCTGCCGAATTTCCCCACAAATTCCCAATCCATTGTTCTTCAATCGGTGAGTACAAAAAATCAAAATCACGACAAAAAAATATTCATGGAAAAGTTAAATAAAAAAACCCCCAATTTGATTTTTTTGTTGTGATTCTAACGAATGATTTGATCAATTGTTCTTGATTTCAGGATTGGTTGCTCTTGAGAAATCAACATGTATTCTTCTAGAGGGAGTGGCAATTATGGCCAATCGTACACAGGTCAATCTGCATATGGCCAAAATGTAAGGGTTTTGTATTTTTCATGAATTGTATATTTTTTTTGAATTAAAAGACACATTTTTTTTGTTTTGTAAATAAATTTTGATGTGTAAAAATTGGATTTTTATATATAATTTGGTAGATTATGAGGTTGATTTTGGATATTGTGATTGTAGTTGAGTGCTAATTATTCTGGAGCTTCTGCTGGAGGACATGATGCTGCTCAGCATTCCACAGCTTCGAGGCATTCGGGTATATTAGGTAGTTCTCAGGATGCTGATGTTGGTAGTTATAGTAGGGCTCATGCTTCTGTTGCTCAGTATGGAGGACAATATAGTTCTGTTTATGGTTCAGCTGCGTTGAGCACCGCACCGCAGGTTAGCATTTTATATAAATCTTTCGATGCTTTTAATGTGGAAAATTGATTATAATTTTTGCCGTGTTGAATGTGGAAAATTAATTATATTTTCTTATTTTTGTTTATGTAACAGGCTCCTTCTTTGACGGCCAAGGGAGCTGGTTCATCATCAGCTTTAGATGCTCGTGGAAGCTACTCTTTGGGTGTATCAGATTCACCCAAGTTTGCTTCTAGTGATTATTTGTCATCCTCAACTCATGGGTATGGCCACAAATCTGATCAATTGTATGGTGACAAGAGTTTGGATTATTCTGGACTAGATAGAAGGCAATATGGTGAACGGCAGAGTGGTTACACTGGTAGGGATTTAGCAAGTGATCCAGCTAGCCGCTATGCTACCGATGCTGGTGGATATAGTCATCAACATCAGGTGTGTGTTTACGCCCAGAAAATATGTTGGTTGGTTTATTTGTTTCTCTAGAATCTGTGTTAGAAATATACAGATTACTCCCAGGACTATAGGTTTCCTGCATGCTTTTTTATTGTAATCATATTGCACTCGTTATAATATTATTCAGCAATCAGATATTTATGATCTCATTGACCAGGCAACTTTGCTACGACAAGAGCAATTGCTGAAATCTCAGTCTCTTCAAGCTGCTGCTTCACTTGACGGGGCTACCAGGTATTTTATTTCTTGAATTTTATCTCTTGAATTTTTTGCATGATGTTTGCCTAATGCTGCCTCATGATCACTTGAAAATAATATAATTTTGCTTATTGAATATGGTACATTTTTTCTATTCTGAAGTCTATATGTAAAGCAGTTGTTTTATCTTTTAAGTTTTTGATGAAACTGGGCAGAAGCTGTTCAACAGTGCCTAGCTGTGTTAAATGGTTAAAAATATTTCTACCTACACTAAGAAGCAACACGTTTCTGGCAGACAAACTGATTATCTGGCAGCTAGGGCGGCTGCAAGTCGTCACCCAACCCAAGATCTCATGTCTTATGGAGGAAGGATCGATTCTGATCCTCATGCTTCATCAATGCTAAGTGCTACTTCATATAGTGGACAGCATGCACCATCAATATTAGGAGCAGCACCGAGGCGAAATGTGGATGAACTCTTGTATTCCCAGAATGCGTCAAATCCTGGTTATGGAGTGAGCCTCCCACCCGGTAGGGACTATGCCAGCGGAAAAGCTATTCATGGAAATGCTATGGATTTGGATTACCCTGGAAGTCTTTTGTCACATGATCGGAAGGATGACCGGGCTAGTTATCTTCGAGAATTTGAACTAAGGGAAGAAGAACGACGTCGAGACCGCTTGCGTGATAAAGATAGGGATAGAGAAAGGGACAAAGAACGATTGCGAGAGCGGGAGCGAGATCGAGAAAAGGAACGTGAAAAGGAGCGCTTGGAGCGGCGTGAAAAGGAGAGGGAGCGAGAACGCAAACGAGCACTTGAAGTTAGGCTTGAACGAACTCCAGTGAGATCCTCTAAGGATCCTCGCAGCACTTCAAAGGATCCTCGCAGCACTTCAAAGGATCCTCGTGGGTCGTCTTTGACAAAGGAGGGGAAATCTTCACGACGGGACTCCCCACATCGTGGCGCTTTACATAGGTGGATCTTAATGATTTTCTATTTCTGCGTCCTGCTCTGGTTCTCAATAACTAGCTGCTTGTATATCTTGCAGCGTTTTGTAACTAACTTAATGTTCTGTTATACTGAAGGCACCGTTCACCTGTTAAAGAAAAACGGAGAGAATATGTCTGCAAGGTAAAAAGAAATGAGAACTCAGCTGTTCCATAATTATGAGAATATTCCTCTTCAAGGAGGCTGTTGTGTTGCTGCTTTTTTTTCCTCTGGAGATCCTTGGATAATTCCCTAATAATAATAAAAATAATAATAACCAGAGTTAGTATTTCCTGTTTTAGCTAATAGTTTTGGATTTGAACCTTTTACTATTTAAAGTCACGGGGACCGTGTTTATTGAGAAGTTCACTCTTGATCTCTAATTACCCACATAATTTGATTCAATGATCCTGGGGCATTTCAGTTCTTTTTGTTTGCTTTTCTCTTCAAAGTCCTTGTTGATTGTAAATCCTCAGAAGTCTTGTTTGCTGTTGGGTTTTAATTGTTCATTTCTGTTACTTTTCTCCACAGCCACATGTTCTTTTTGCAGTTCTTCGGTGCTTCTTTGCATTTTTTTCCCTCTCTTTCTTCTTCATATTTGGACCTAGCTTCTTGTTTTGGGATGTCTTTCAATTACTTCTTGGCAGTTCTTTGCACTCTTCTCTCAAATCTTGTTAAAAGAGTGTCTGTGTTTTTAAGAGTATTTCTATCCTTATTGATTGTACGTAGACACATTTATGTTTTAATTTTATTAGTCTATTATATACTGTTGCATGATTTTTCAAGTTGTATTAATTCTACTAATTGAGTTTACATTGTCTTAACTACACAAACAGGTTTATCCTTCTTGTTTGGTAAATATTGAGAGGGATTACCTCTCAATAGACAAGCGATACCCGCGGCTCTTCATCTCTCCTGAATTCTCCAAGGTACACACTGATACTGTTTGCTTGTCCGGTAATTGTTATTATTGGGGAGATTATCCAAACGCAATTTGCTTCCTTTATGGTAAGGGCTCAATTTTGATTTGATATTATTTTCTTCAAATGCTTTAGGCTGTTGTGAGCTGGCCGAAGGAAAACCTTAAACTCTCTTTACATACTCCTGTCAGGTACCTCTCTTCATGTCTCAATCGCTTTAATATTTTTCTCTTCTCCTTGTTCAAAAGTTTGAGAATTTATTTGTCTGTTTTTGTAATATTTGGCAAACTAGCATTTGGGTGGTATGTCTTTTGACATTTAGTTGATTGGTGGTGGGAACATTTCTGCAATTTTTGGTTGCACCATATTGTTTTCCTAATAGTCACAAAATTGTCTACATTGTTTTTAAAGAAAAAACTGTATTCTTAATTGTGTAGAATATGTTCCTAATTGTTTTTGCATTCCCTACCATAAGGGGGTCATGATGTTATTGCATTTGAGAAATTAATTGTAGAATGTATATGGTTTTGAGCAGTTTTGAGCATGATTTTGTTGAAGAAGAAAGTGCTAGAGACTCGTCCAGCAAGCTTTTGGTGGGACAACCTACAGGCACTGAACAAGGAAATACAGTTTGGAATGCCAAAGTAGGTTTAACGTCTAAGTTTATAAACTTCACTTTTCTCTTTATTTTATATGATAAAATGCATTTAATTGCGCTAAATTGTATTACTTGACTTCATTATTTTTGTGCCATATGTAATTTTTTTTTATCTGCGTAGTTTATTCTTATTATTAATTTAATTTAATACCAAAAATATGGTTTGTAGATTTTTTTTATCTGCATAGTTTATTCTTATTATTAATTTGATTTAATACCATAAATAGGATCTGTAGATTTTGAATTCTATTGTTAGTTGTCACAAGAGACATATAAATAATTATTCTTTAGAAGTGATGATTGCCAAGAGACCTCTAAATTCTGAGGTGTATTCTGGCTAAACCCATTGTTTTTCCTGCTATCCCAGTCTCTATTCTCAGGTCTTTTGCTCCAAATGTTTTTCCCCCCTAATATTTGAATGTTTTGATGCAAAAAATTGGTCTAGCTCTATTTATTTTGTTCCCTCTAAATTTGAGCATGTTGATGGGTCCTAATTCCTGAGACAATTATTATCTTTTTCTTTGAATGGCAAGAGAAAGCTATTATCTGTTGCTGCTAATTCCTAGTCAGGGTTCTATTTCCAGCATTGCCCACTTTCCTTTTCCAATTTTGCTATTTGGCCTTTTGGTTTGGGCAATTATTTTTAGCATTTATACTTTTATAATATTCGTAGTCTTTTGTTTACTGGCCACCATGTTACTGCTATCTTCCTGATTGGGCTGATTGCTCTGTGCCGCTACCAAGTTCATAATTATGGATATTATTCAATTTATGGGTATATGCCGTCATATATTTGGTTTGCTGTTTGATATTGATATTTTAATGTTTAATTCTTGAGAGATTTGGTGTTTCTACTGTTAATAAGTGGTTTTTTTTGCCTTGTTTCAGGTAATTTTGATGAATGGGTTTAGTAGGGGTGCATTGGAGGAACTGTCAGCTGATAAACTTTTGGATGACCGAATTCCTCATGTTTGCAATATCCTTAGATTTGCAATCCTTAAGAAGGACCATTCTTTCATGGCAGTTGGTGGTCCATGGGAACCTGCTGATGGGGGTGATCCATCTAACGATGATAACTCTTTGATCAAAACAGCCCTTAGGTATATACAATATCATGAGACGATTATTGGTGTGAAAATTTATGCTTTCCCTTATTGAGTAATGGATATTTTTCCTATTGTTACAGATACACAAAGGATATTATTCAGCTTGATTTGCAGAAGTGTCAACACTGGAACCGGTTCCTTGAGGTACCAGTTTTTTTTTGTTGACTATTGGTATTTACTGGTATTTAGCTTAGTTTTTCTGTAACGTTCTTTTTTATGTTTACACCCCCCTAATAGAAGCATGTCAATGACTATTATTTAAAGTTTTTTCTTTAAAGTGTTCACCTATACTGTTGTGGTGTGTGTGTGTGTGTGTGTATATATATGTATGTATGTATTCATGTCTTAAGAGTGATGAGCTTTTTATATTTGCTTGGTTTAATAATTCTTGTAACATCAGTTGGTTGTTTGTTTCTTTTGGTAACGTTTCCTTCAGTCGAGATTATGGTTTATCTTTTTTGGTCATAAAATATCTCATTTAACATAAGAAGCTAGTTACCAAAAGCTAAGCTGTTATTTTCCAGATTCCAGATACATTATGATAGAATTGGTAAAGATGGTTTTTTTAGCCACAAGGAAATTACTGTACTTTATGTTCCCAATATGTCTGACTGTCTCCCTTCATTGGATGAATGGTGTGATCAGTGGCTTAAGAGTGTATATATCTTCATGTCTTAATGAGCTTTTTACATTTGCTTGGTTTAATAATTTTTTTAACATTTGTTGCCTGTTTGTTTCTTTTGGGAATATTTCATTCATTCAAGATATGGTTATATCTTTTAGTCACAGAATATCTCACTTAACATAAAAAATTTAGTTGCTAAAAGGTGTTATGTTTTCCAGATACATTATGATAGAATCGGTAAAGATGGTTTCTTTAGCCACAAGGAAATTACTGTACTTTATGTTCCCGATTTGTCTGACTGCCTCCCTTCATTAAATGAATGGCGGGATCAGTGGCTTGCCCACAAGAAAGCAGTGGCTGAAAAAGAACGTCAAATTGCATTAAAGAAAGAGGTCTGGTTTTATTTATTATTTTAATTTAATACCTTTATTTTTCTGGATGGATTGCATTTCAAAACACGTTATCTGTTTCCATATTTGCTCTACTATTATCTTTTTTAATTATTGTTTTGATAATATTTCAGAAAGCAAGGGCTATCAAGGAATCAAATGGTCAGTAGACTAACACCTCCTGTACATGACATTGTATCATTTTCTTACCCCAGTCATGTATATTTGTATCTTTCATGCATGCCTTTGATAGCTCTCCACTCTCATGTGCATGGTTTGGTACCATTTTTTTCTCACTTGAATTGTCCTTATCTCTAGTTGTGATTATTTTTCTTTTTCAATAATTTAGATAAATTAGGTAAGAAGGATTCTCCTGCATCTGGAAAGTCAAATGCTAAGAAAAAGGAGAAAGATAATACTGTTAAGGAAGGAAAGGAAAAAAAAGCTGGAGTGAGTAACAATACAATTGCTAAAATTGATGCCTCGGGGACAGTTGAAGCAAAGAGTGCAGAGAAAAAGCCAGGGGAAACTACCCCTGGTCAATCAACAGGAAGTGCAAAGTCTGTGAAGAAGAAAATTATAAAGAAGATTGTGAAAAAAGTTGTCAATAAGACAAACGATAGTGCCAAGAGAGAAACTGACAAACCAGGTGAGAAGGATGTTGCAGATAAAGTGGCCACGTCAGAGGTTCCTGTTGAGGAGGTCAAGTCTTCTGTGGATCCTACTGGGATTCAAACTTCTGGGAAGGACATAGTTGCAGAGGATATTCCTGTTGGGAAAGCTGATGGTGAAGGGAAAAATGGTAAGGAAATAAACAGTATTGAAGATAATACAGGTACCAATGATGCTACCGTGAAAACAATAAAAACAAGGAAAATTATCAAGCGGGTACCTAAAAAGAAGGTGGTTGGTGAGGCATCTAAATCTGTAGTAAACGAAGGGAATATTGTGGCATCTCAGGCACAGGCTGGTACCGACAGCACTGGCAAGCAGACTGCCGAAGCAGACACCATAGTGACTGAGGGCAAGAAACCTGCAAAGGTAGTAACCAAGAGAAAGTTGAAAACACATACCTCTGGGGTGCAAGATGATGCAACTGTAGTAAATGAAGGGAATGATGTGGCTGTTCAGGCACAGGATGGTACCGACAGCTCTGGCAAGCAGACTGCTGATGGAGACGCAACAGTGACCGAGGGCAAGAAACCTGCAAAGCTAGTAACCAAGAGGAAATTAAAAACACCAACCTCTGGGGTGCAAGATGATGCAACCGATTCCAATAAAAAAGTCGCAAAGAGCACTAATAAAACTGATGACGAAAATGCTGTTGCCGCTCCTGCAAATGATGACACTCAGAGCACTGACAAGCAGGCTACTAATGCAGATACAAAAATTGTTTCAGTAGCAAAGAAAATTGTGAAGGTAGTTCCTAAAAAAAAGTTAAAGGTGCCTACCTCTGAAAAGCAAGAAGGTGCAGGTGACTCCAATAAAAATGAAATGAAGTCTGACAACGATGACAAGAAGGATGGAAACGGAACTGGAGAAAAAAGTGGATCCAAGATAGATATGAAGAAAACCTCTGAGAAAGATACTCAAATTGTCAAGGGGAAACTGAAAGTTGGGGAAAAATCGAAAGATGAGAAAGTAACAAAAGAGAAAGATGGAAAAGATGAACCGAAAAGCAAATCTAGTAAAGAAGTGAAAGAGAAGAAGAAGTCCGATGAACCTCCTCGGCACCCTGGATTTATTCTTCAAACAAAATCAACAAAAGATTCTAAAGTACGTACTTTTAGCTTAACTCTAGAAACATACATATACTATCTTATGTACACTTAAAGTCTAATGTCTATTCTTGTACAGCTACGGTCGTTGTCACTGTCTCTGGATTCATTGTTGGATTATACTGACAAAGACGTTGATGAATCAACACTTGAGGTCTGTTTACATTGTTATTTATTTAATTATTTTTCAATGCAGCATTTTCCCCCATTATTTGTGTATTGGACTGTTGCTTCTCCATGTGATTGTTGCTGATTCAGAATCCGTGATTCTGGTTGTTATTTTTGCAGCTTTCATTATTCGCTGAATCATTTTATGAAATGCTTCAGTTTCAAATGGGCAGTAGGATTTTGACTTTTCTTCAGGTTGGTTAAGGTTGCTTTTTATCACATCATGCTTTGACTTGATTCTCTAAAGGTGTTAAATTAGGTTTACCATTTTTTCTTCAGAAATTGCGTGAAAAATTTGTGATGAAAAGAGCTCAGCGAAAGAGGCAGCGAGAAGATGGACTTGACAAGGATAGTGCAAACAAGTCACCTGCTAAACGTCAAAAAGGTGATGATCCGTCTGTTAAGAGTGAAACTGATGTGGATGCATCAAATCCAACCCAAGCAGATAACAAGAAAACTGTTGCCGAGATTGAGAATTCTGGTAATAAGGAGGACGACGATGTGAAGATGGAAAATGCATCAGATGATGAAGATCCAGAAGAGGATCCTGAAGAGGAACCAGAAGAGGAACCCGAAGAGGAACCAGAAGAGGAAATGGAAAATGGTACTCCCCAACATGACTCATCCAATTATAAAAATGCTGAACAAGCTGATGCAAATAATGAATCTGAAAATGCTTCCGGCCACGGAAAAGCAGCAGATGAAACTTCTAAAGGGGAAATAAAGGTTAAAGAAGAGGTGAAAGAATCAAAGGATGATGTTCAGCTCAATAAAGAAAAGGAAAGCAAGGTTGATACAGTTAAGAAAGAAACCCATGCTGTTAAGGAGGCTGTTGTAGACAAAGAATTGTTGAAGGTACTTTGTTTTTTCTTCTATACTATGTTTCTCGTTTAGTTATAAACTTATAATGCTTCTATTTGGTCATCTACTTTGTCATAATTTAGTTTCAATGAAATAATGCTTTGATTTATTTTTAATTACAGGCTTTTCGATTTTTTGATCGGAATCGTGTTGGCTACATTAGGGTAACTACCTCGTTCTTTTATTTTTTATTATTTTTTATTTTCTTTCCTTCAAGAAAGATGACAATTATGTTTCTTTCCAGGTTGAAGATATGAGGATAATAATCCACAATCTGGGGATGTTCCTTTCTCATAGGGATGTGAAGGTGAGAAAATTGCTGAAGTTTGTTTGAAGTTTATTTTATTTTCCTGTCTCGTGTTCACTATGACCATTCTAATCTAATATTCTCTGTAAATCAGGAGCTTGTACAGAGTGCATTGTTGGAGAGCAACACCGGGAGGGACGATCGGATACTTTATATCAAGTTGGTGCGGATGGCTGACATTTGATTCCCCCTAGCTTTTGCTTGTAATTAAGTTTGGCATTTGTTATTTTGCTCTGCTCTGCTTTGATGATAGGATAGGTGGTATTTTTATTTGTGTTAGGGAGAGTAAACGATTACTACTGAAGACCAAATTTGGCGGGTCGTATTTTAGTGCATGATGCAATCTTGCTTTTCATAACATTTTTATTTAATTTTTAACTACTTTTATGTTGCTTTTCCAACATTTTATGTTGCTGAGTTAAGTACTTTTGTATTTAATTATTTGGTTTAATGAATTCCATACATTTGGATGTTTATTGCGCTTCAATTTATAAATTAAGTTTAAACTCAGTTGGTAACAATTTTTGATTTAATTTTCTGGTTTGATAAACTTAAAACATTTGGAATAAGAGATGTATACAATAAGAGAACGCTTTTCTTTTACAAGTATCATCCACGGATTAGACACCATCAATGTTAAGATTAGAGGATGGACGAGTATCTATTAAGGCTTAAAACAAATATTACGCGATTTATAAAATTATTAGCAATAATTTAATTTTTGATTTCGGTAATAACAGTTTTTATTGGAAAAACAATTTATGCAACAAAGACAATCTCACTATCAAAGGTATAAGTCCGTAGCGAGTTAACCGACGCTAGTTAGCTAGGACCCTTTCACTGTTTTGATGTCTTCACCAATGTGGAATCAATCTATCTTAATAGGTTGAGATAGACATGTAGAGGTAGGACAAGAAGAAAGAAAAACCCAAGCAAGGTTCCTAACTGAGGATAGTTGAGCCACATAAAGTATTTGTTGAATAATTTTGCTATATGAAAATTGGCCTAAATGTACTTTGGTCCCATTATTAGACATATTTTTACATATATGAATATTTTAGTGTGACCTAATAAGTACTATCACGTTCTAAATGAATAAGATACATCATAAAATTTGACTCGAAAATGAGATGTGAGACATAAATTTTGAAAAATTGAAATATATGAGCCAAAACTTCATTTTTGAAAATAAGGAGACTAAAAAATACATTTAAACCATAGAATTTTATATACCAAGTTTATATACCAAGTTTGGATATTAACTTGAATACAAAGCATAAACATCTTGCCTTACCAATTGAACACTTGTGATGGCAGCTACATCAAACAAGATAGGTGTAATCACACTCCAAAGCTCAGAATAAGATATAGGATGTCTGGTATATAGGGAGGGGGTTTACAATGTGGTTTGGGTCGATTTTAAGGATTAAAATCATCGGAACTAAAATATTAAATCACATATGGTATGGTTTAATTTTGATGACTTTTTTAACAGTACTACTGAATCAATTAAATGCAATTTAGTCTGGATCAACTTTGAATTGATTTACAATTTTAAAGAAATTCTATTAGTACTAATATTATAAAGCCACATGAAATTATTGTGCTTGATCTTTAAAAAAAAAGAAATTATTATGCTTGATGCAAAATAATTTTAAAATTGAATTTGCAAGAAAGGAGACATTGAATTTGACAATTTTAAAATTTAAATCTGCACTTAACAAATTTTGTCGTAAGTGTATACATGGCAAGAATAATTTCTTAGTGATCCTTCTCATGATGAGAACATTCAATAATTTGTAGCAGTTTAAAAGATTTGTGCTGGGTCCAGCCCTAGGTCATGTGATAAAAAAATAATATCGAAGATACTAATTTGAACGTTGTGATTGGGGTTCGAATCTTGATCTCTTCAATTTTATGTGAGTTTCAATGATTATTTTGAAGGTGAGAAAAATACAAGAAGGGGAGGAGGTTGGATTGCGTTGGCTTTTTTCAAAAACTTTTTTCTAAGTGTTTATCAAAACAGTTTAGAGTCTGATTAGAAGCAGAGTTGTATCATAGTCTGAAACAGAGTATGCAGTCAAATCAACTTATATATAGAGAGAGAGAGAGTCGACACAAACAAATTATTCTGGTCCTACTCACAATCCAAGGTTAGTTCAGTCTTCTTGCACTTCCAAGGGATTTTTCACAATAATCTCACTAGATTACAATTTGCTCAAACACATAAGTACGAGACTTCCTTTGCTCAAACACACAAGTAAGAGACTTCTACAATCTAAGTTTAATCAAATAAAAGAGATTGCTTTTACACTTGATATACAATCAAAGTTGTAAGAAGTTTAAAGCGCAAATGACTTATGAATACTTCAGAAATTTCAAGATTGAAATTTTGTAAGAATATCTAAGTGTTTGTGCGCTATATAATTTGATAGAGTAAGAGAACTTGTAAAATGATATAATTCTTCTTATGTTTCTTCAAATGCTCAAGTCCTTATATATGAGATAATGAGAGAGCCGCTGTTGAAGAAGTGTCATCACGTCAATTAAGTCCTTGAGAAGCTTGATAATAGGCTTTGAGATGGTTCTTCAAATGGATAATGTTATTGAGTAGTTATTCGAAAACTCTTTGCTTATAACAAAACTAGTGTGTATACCCGTGCGTCACACGAGAAAATTATGATCATGATAATCACAATATTGATTCAATGATGTACAAATAATTATAATTTGTAAAACTACATATTTAAAAATTAAAAATAAAATGAAAAAAGTTAGATGAATAAATATATAGTATCTCCCTAACACTCTAATATGATCACCAAGACTAACACTCTAATGCCGCGCCTCTTATTTAACCTCAATTTGGACCGTAAAATTCTGCCTGATCACATCACGCTTCCATACATACAAACGAAGTCACAATACCAAATGCACACGTACGACCCCCCTTGAAACACAGGAAGAGACAAACTGTTGGAACATTGTTATGGAGTTGGAAAGAAATTGAAAGGTTGGAAGCTTAAATATTAAATAATTAAAATTTAATCTAATGTTGTGTGAATTGAAAAAATAGAGTGTGGGGTCTCACATAAAATAGAACACACATTATTTAAATAGTGGTATTTAATTTTAAATACCTAATAATGATGAAAATAATAGTAATTATTATTTTTTATTCATGGATATCACTTCACATAATTTTAACTATTTTGGTTGTGATAAATATTGAGGATCCAACTGAATTTCCTATCTTTCCTTCATTAGTATTTTTCCTATCTTTCCTTCATTAGTTTGTTTCATCTAATTTTGTGGGTTTGTTTCTTTTTAAACTTATCCGATTAGTTTGTTTCTTGAGCTGATATGTGGGTTACTTAATTTTAAGTTTACGTAATTCTTAAGTTTCTCCAAGTTAATTATAAACTCTCGCTATAAAAAGAGAGCTCACATAGTTCAAAAATCACACCAAAGAGTTCTATTGAGTTGTCAAGAACTCTTTCTCTCTTCTTCCCCAACTTGTGTTAACGAACTATTCTTCTCCTCACCTCTTTATTTCTGTCCCTTCGGAATTAAGAGTGTTTTTAAGATCATAGTCTCCTTTTCGGTATAATGTCCTTTCGGAATTAAGAATGATCTTAAAAACATAGTTCCTTTTATCAAGAATAAATGTCCCTCCATAATTATGAATAATCTTAAGAGTCCTTTATAATATTTTCTTCCATTGAAGAAGTTAAATCTTAGAATGGTGTAAAACCATATTTGAGTGGTCCTAGTATCATAGTTAGAGAAGTTAAAAATTATAATGGTGGTAACACCATATTTGAGTAGTCTAAGCATCATAACAGAGTGGTAGCGGTAACAGTACCATATTAAAGTGGTTTAAGTATTAAAAGAATGGTCTTTGTACCATATATGGAGGTGTAAATCTCGAACGGTTTTCTACAGTGTAGTAGTTAACCGCAAAGTTGCAGCTGAACTTGTTTTATCCTAGAGGCGGCATAGTTGGTTGATAGTCTGCCTTGCACAATTTTGGGCAGTGCCACAAAACATTTTACAGAGAGCGACCTGGTCGTTACTCAAAGTAGTAACAACTTCGGTAGATATTCCTTTTCAAAATAGAATTTGGAAATCCAAATACAACAGTTTGAAAATCCAAAAACAACAATTTTAAGACGTTTCATACTACTATGTCTACCTAAGAAATTAGTTATTGAGCTTATGTTGTCCCAAAATAAAACAAGATAAATCAAACTATAGAAATATTTCTTTCGACTGAAACGACAAAATGCTTGTTGTTTCAAACAACAACACTAAAAAATTCACATATCACTTTTTAATCGTAAAATGTGGAGTTAATTGTGGATAATTATAACCGCCCCCTTGACACATCCAGTAGTACATTCCCAAATTTCTTATGATGCATGATGATGTTGCTGCTTATTGTGTTAAGGGAATGTCTATTGGGCAAAATCATATGAAATAAGCAATTGCTTCTGGTTTGTAAGTATGTTGGTATTCTTTTTACTGTTTTATGATATGTCCTTGAAGTGAAAATTGAAAATGTGGATAAATTGTTGCCACTTTGAAAAAACGGTACAAAGGTAAGTTGCTAACAATGTTTAAAGTTCCAGGCTCCAAGCTAGGCACAACAACATTGTAGGAATAAGTGGTACCAGAGATGAACCAGAGACTCACCCGACCACATGAGCTCCAAACCTATAATTATGCAATAAAGGAAAATAAATGGAGTTGTGGAGTTGTTGTTTATGTCCATTTTTTTTTTATGCATCCTCTAAAGAAAAGAAAGAATCTGCATTTCTACTGAATAAGACTGAGTTTACTCAACTTAAAAGAAAGACTTGTGTACCATAAGTAAAATGGTATTCTTGTTGGGAAATACAGCGTCTTTGATGATATGTTCAAAATTAAATTCTCCTTCTATTTTATAAGTTGTGTGATTTTAATATTTTGACATGTCAAAATTTATCATATGAACATGCGTTTAATTTTAAACTTGAGTAACTTAGACTTAATTTCAAAGTTATATGATTAGACAATTTTATTTTTTGCATTCTAGATAAATGAACAAAAAGTTCATATAAATCAGTGTTTAGAGAATTTGAACCTCTAAGCTTAGTAGATTATGATATGTGCGATTTTGATGACACATAAACTAGAAATGATAAAAAATATATTTTATAATATTTATTGATGATTGTAAATTTTGAAAAAATAAAACTTATATGCTTGATATGTTCAATTTGTATAACGAAAATTCAAATTTATGTTGAATAAAGTACCCAAGTTTAAGAACAAAAATTCTAATTAAGAAGTTTTGAAGAAAAGACAACCCAACCTGTCTTATTTTTAAACTTGGGATTGTCCGGCCTATATTTGGATTTCGAACCCTAAGAGAGTTGAACTCACTAGTAGAGCATATGAATGTGTATTCATCGGCTATTTTATAAATATCAAATCATATAGGTAATTATTTGACTGTTAACTTTCAAGCATACCTTATGATCCAAGTGTAAAACTATTTAAGAATACTTGAGATGACTTTAGACAAATAGAATACGTGACCATCGTTGGCAGTCTTAAGGTTTGCCATTGAATGTATTAGACTCGACGTTGTCCACATCGTGAGACTCTTGTTCAAGTTTACTAGTAGACCAAGTGAGAAGCATTGACATGCTATTATAAGAGTCATAAAAGTGTGAGACCCACTATTTTAAATGGAACCCAATTGTAAAGTGTGAGACCCACCTTTATTTAATCTAATAAAAAAGTAAGCGTCGGAAAGACCGATGAGAAAAGAATGTTGTTAACACTACTCTTAACAAAAACAATAATAATATAGAGGAATTTAAGCGTTGTCCAAACTCCAAACATGAATTTGGCTATTAAAAGGAACAACTAAACTTTAAGCATGCATGAAATGAACCTTTCTGGATCTCAAAGATTTTCAAACTCAGACTATACTTGCATAAACACCTTAATTTACCACTTATAGCATAAATACTTATTACATAAGTGATTATGTATAAACCATTTTTATAACAAAAACTAAACAAAGTCAAACTTTATTCATATAAACAATATGTTGTTTCCGTAAGCTATCCTCAAGAGCTTTTGAAAATAAGTTGGGAACAGTTTATAGACATGTCATATGCTGTTTTAATAAGCACTCCCAAGCAGGGTTAGACATGTCATATGCGAATAGTTACGTTCGAATAAGCAAATCCTAAGAGTCCCGTAATTTCTACTTAGTAGCCTAAGAAACACTTCATTGAACATAAAAATATGTACATACCACCAAATACACACAACAAAGCAGCTAAAGTGCCAATCACAAATCTGTCAAGAATTTTCAGAAGTCAACAATATAGGGATATATTGTATGTTTCTAGGCTTAACTAAACTAAGAAACGATATAAGCATTTTCAGAAATCAACATATTTGTTTCCCACCATTGCCTTGTGGTGATAAATGTTAAATTTTATAGTTTAGAGATTCCTTCTGCAGTTGAGAGAGCAACAAAACATTTATCTAGCACCGGACATTTCAAATTGAAGGTATGTTAGGTGTCCGACACAGACAAATGTTACATTCAATTATTTTATTTTCTCAAGTTATTATTAGTATTGACATGTCAGTGTCGTGTTCGGTGTCCATGTGAGTATTTACGATTAGTGTCAAAGCTTTATAGTCTCCCATTCATAAAAAATCAGCTATGTTCAAACTTCAAATCTTACTGTACAAGAAAGTATATTAATTGACAACACAACTAAATACAAAATCACATAATCCAATCTTAGCACAAACAAAAAGAAAATCAATTCATCAAGAATGTATACATGTATTGTTACAAAAATTTAAACAATTGACAACAGAATATGACATTCACCTAGCTTTTATACATGAAAACCAGTCCATCTTCTAAAACTTCTAATATCCTTCCCTTCAGAAACAGCCATACCAATACCAACTCTACCACCATTACCAACACCTCTATAATACAATCTCCATTCATTTTCTTCATTATCCATATAAACAAAACAAGGTGATCCAACATCTTTATCATCCCAACAACCTTCATCTGATGGCATCAAAATAGCCTCATCTTGAAGCCTAACCCATTCCATCAACCCATCAGGTGAAACTGCAACACCAATACACCTCCTTCCATTACTACCTACACCTTCATAAACCATTACATAATTTCCACCACTCTTGTTCCTTGTAACACAAGCATTCATCACTCCTAACTCATCAAAAGAACCAACTTTACCTCCCCCCATTATTTTCCCTAATTTCACCCACCTAATTCCATCTCTTGACCTAGCAATACCAATGCAAAACTCTCCTTTTTCCTTATCAAATGAATGATAATACATCCTTAAATCACCATTCCCATGATAAACAACTTGTGGTGAGGAAATAAACAAAGAATCCCAATCTTTCTCTTTACCAACATCAATCAATGCTCCACTATGATGCTCTCCTTCAATTCTAGCCCAATTTCTACCATCTTGACTTATAGCTAAACCAGGTAATGACTTCAGAATCTTACCTTTACCGAAATTCTCATGATTTAAACCATTTGGGTTATCAAAACTAAACTCGAAAGAATGATCACGAAACTCTACAGATTCAGAACCGTATCCGGTGTAATAAAGCCAATAAACAGCATTAGAACCTCTAACCCTGTAACTAGACATGATTAACAATCCAGAAGGCCTAATTCCGCGAGTATCGAAACCCCACCAATCTTTACCACAATTCATCACAAAACCAACATCAGAACTTGATTTTGCAGGACCTCCACCGCGTTCCCAATGAACACCGTTGCTCGAAATTGCTAAGCCTATTAAATCATTTGAAGGTTTTCCTTTTGGTCTTCCATGATACCACATGTACCATCTCTCTTCTTCATCACTTTGAAACCTTTTCACTACTGGTGATCCAATATCTTCACTGTCCCATGAGTTTGAAAATCCCAAATCAAACACCAACCCTCTTGAACAAAAAGAGCTAGTAGAAGATGAAGATTGTAAAGATGGTGATGCAGATGAAAATGCTTCATTTTTGTCTTCTTGTTGTGATTCCTTGTGGTTTTTGTTGGAAAGTGAATTGACTCCATTGTTGTTTTTGTTGTCAGTATCATTGTTGGTGTTTGTGTCTGGTTTTGTAGAGCAATGTAATAAGAAAGACTTAAACTTAGTGGTGAGTGGATGGTTTGAGGAGACAAGAGTAAGAGTGTTTGGTTTATGAGAACATGACCATGATTGAATTAAGGTTAATGTTGTGTTTTTAAGGTTGTATAGTTTCAATGAGGGAAGTGCCATTGATGTCAATGATGATGATGATGAATCCATAGGTGGAATGAGGTATGTGAGGATGTTGAATGTGGTGTACAATTGAGGACCAATTGAATGAATGGTGACAATTCAAAAGAAAGTATATGAAGTGGAAATTTGAATTGAATGAAGATAAAAATTATGGGTATGAATGTTTGTGTGGTGAGTGTTTAATTTAACCAATAAGAGGAGAGTGTTTATTCTCTTCAACTTTTCACACAAGAGGAGAATAATTAACTTGCAAGAAATGTCATTTTCTCAAGTTAAATTAGTATGATCCAATTTTTTAAATGGTAATTTCAAAACATGTTTAGTATTTTTTTTTTGAAAGAAAAACATGTTTAGTATGTTAAATTGTTAGAAGAATAAGGTTACTTTAATTCTTTAATAAAAAATGTTGTTTGTTACGATGCATATGTATCATGAACTCACAAATTAACATGTGTTTTCTTCTTAAAATAATGGTCAAAATTAAAAGATACTATTTTCATTCACCAAGATAGTGTTCTTAACAAAATTAAAAGACTAAGTACTAAAAAATTATTAATTACTTAAAAAATACTAATTTTAAAATAGAAAAATTAAGGAACTTTTGCAATTTCGAAAAATAAAATACTGATTACTATAAAAATATTCCCATGATATTCAAACTAGCTATAATTCTTTTTAAATAGAACTTTATTTTACTCATTTTTTAAATAGAACACAGACACGTTTATTCATTTATATTTTATATTCTTATGCTTGCTAGGTTTTTTATTGAAAAACAAATGAAAACAGAAAGTATCTAATTTTTATCCTAATCTTATTTATTGGATCAGGACAGAACTGCACTTTGATGACAGAAATTATATATGTTAGATGCTAATATTTTTCTGAGGAGAAAAATAATTATATATAAACCTCATGGTTTCTTTGAGCTTCTTTTCGTTTGATTTTGTTCAAGTATAAACCTTTTGCAAACCAGAACAGTGAAAGTGTCCCCTTTATAATCTTTTAATATAATAATGTTTCCTTTATATATTCTTTGCGTAATATATTAGTAATATCTCTTTTGAGCAATAAAATAACTACACAGTTTGGAAGAAGATAAAGAAATGATTCCGCTGTCCGGTAAAGGATATGTGCAACAATAACACTAACAATCTTTACTGATTTTGTGTTTTCACCATAGCCTTGATATAAAGAGATTTTTTATTTTGTTTTACTAGTGATATATATTAAAGAGATTCTTGAGTAAGTCACATTACACAAATATATATGTCGTAGGATTAGGGCATAAATAATCACTTGGTCTTGTCCCAAAATTCGTGTTTAGGGGACTGTGGACCGTCAATCTATCCTTAAGGGCATAGATGCCCTTCATAAGGGCTCAAATGCCTTCTTGAAGAGCTCCTGAAGCCCTAGACACGTCCCCCTAAGGGCGCCGCCTTAACAAGCTTCTAAAAGCATATAGAACGCTCTAGAGTGACTTAGGGCCCAAACTATTTGGGGCTTAAGTCACCAAATTATAAGTCCACAAGAGGCTATAAATATCTCTCTTGAGCATTCTTAAGGCATCACGTGAACCCATATTAATTCAATCATATTCAAAAGGTTTGAATTCCTACCTTTCAATAAGGGTACACCATTAGATAATTAATCAGACGAGTTAGTTTGGAGTTAATAGGTGAAGGAAGGCAAATAGAAAACAACATAGCTAAGCGGAAAGGTTAGTTTCAATCTAATAGGAGAAGAAAGAAGAGTTGTAAAATTGTAATTATATTTATTAAATTGGATTGTAAAACAAATTTTATCATTTGGAAAATTCTTTAAACTACTCTAGGTACCCCGTGGCATAAGAAGTAAAGTGTAGTATCGTTAAAAGGTCACTTGGCAGGGATTCTGGCGAATTTTTTTTTGGTATTTACGTGGTCTAAGTGACACACCTCTCTTTCCTGAGAACCCCCTTTTATGTACCATTTACTTTGCAAACTGAACTAACTGCTTAGTAAAAACATAAATAATGGATTAATAGCGCCAAACCCATGTAGAAGAATAAATTTGAGTAAAAGACTTAGTTCCAACTTCATAGGAGTAACGATATAGAAAATAGTAAAGTGTGCAAGTTAGTTCGGATCTAATATAAGCATGAAGAAGAATAGAAAATAATATAGCAGGCGAACTAGTTTCATGTTTAGAGCAGGAGTATAACATAAAAGAATGTGCCAATAAGAATCAGAAGAAAAGTAGAAGATTTGGGCAAATTAATAGGAGAATGAAAAAATAGTTAGGATCAAACTAAAATATGATTAAATATGATTAATACTCCTTTCTTTATGATACTAATTACTTTGGAAGTGTGGAAGTATTGTTATATTTGAGGTAAATCAGGCTTGGGATGCAAGCAAGCCCGCTAAGGGTGTGATTACTAAGAGGACAAAATCCATCAAACAACATGTCAATTTTGAAGAGTTCTGTTTTTGTGTTCTACAACTCCATTTTGATGAGGAATAATGGGAGAAGAGAATTCACGACCAATGCCTTCTAAAGAGCAAAAATAAAAAAACTTGGCATTTTCAAACTCCTTCACATGGTCACTTTTGATCTTAATAATACTTGTTTCTTTTCTCTCTGAAGCCTTTGACAAAGATCTTTAAATACCTCAAAAGTATCAGATTTTTCTTTAATAAAGTTTACCCAGGTAAATCTTGAGAAATCAGCAACAACCACATAAGCATACATTTTTCCACCAAGGCTCCCTACCTGCATATGACCCATCAAATTCATATGAAGAAGTTCAAGAACTTTGGAAGTGGTCTGATGTTGTAGCTTCGGGTGTGACATCTTGGTTTGCATCCCAATTTGATACTCACCACAAACTTTTCCTTCTTCTATATTAAGTTTAGGTAGTCCTCTAATGGCCTTTTCGGACATAATCTTCTTCATGCCTTTAAGATTCAGATGACCAAGCTTCTGGTGCCATAGTTTAACTTCTTTTTTTTAGTCATTAAACATATGGAAGAATTTGCAGTTTCTTGAGGTACCCACAAGTAACAGTTATCCTTTGACCTTACTCCTCTCATTTAAACATCATTCTTCTCATCAGTAACCAAACATTCTAACTTGGAAAAATTAACTTTTAATCCTTGATCACATAGTTGACTAATGCTAATCAGGTTTGCAGTCAACCCTTTTACCAGAAGAACATTATCAAGTCTAGGAAGTCTAGTGCAAGCCAACTTTCCAACTCCCTTTATTTCTCCTTTAGCTCCATCACCAAAAGTAACAAAATTGGTTGAGTAAGACCTGATATCTACCAAGTATTTTTTAACTCCAGTCATGTGCCTAGAGAATCCACTATCAAAGTACCAATCTTCTCTAGAGGAAGCTCTAAGAGACGTGTGGGCTATAAGGGCAATTTCAACAACCTTAGGTTTCCATATTTTTCTAGTTTTTTCTCATCACATGGTTACCCTTGGGTTGACTCAGATTCCTGGGACAGCCATACAATCAGTAACAGTAAGGTTTTATGTGACCATATTTATTACAGTAGTGACATTTCACAGGAGAGAGCCTGACATTGTTTTGACTTTTTATTTATTTGTCTGGATGTCGGGACATGTTGTCTGACATTGTGGAATCATACTTTCTTTCAAAAGGAATAAACTTAGTAACATGAGTTTTTCCTTGTTTATTTAAATGTTTATAATTAAACCATATTCCTTGAACATTTCCAGCATTTTTCCCAACTAGGAGAATCTCATCTAGTGTGTCAGACCCATTATTCAACATTCTAATGGATTTTGTCATGTTCTTAAGTTTGAAAGACAGTAGAGTTACCTCATTGTGAAGATCGGAGTTAGTTGACAATAATTTGTTTTTTTCAGCCCGTAGTTGAGCTATGATTCTCTTATGGTTTTCTCCTATCTTAATCACTTCTTCACTTCTGACACAAAGCTCCTTGTAGGAATCAACCAATTCATCATAAGAAACTCCTTCCTCAGACTCATATCTTTCTGTCAATGCTATCACATGATTGGAATTTTCATCATCTGGTTCATTCTCAGACACATCGTCATCGGACCGGGAAATAGATAAGCCCTTCTTTTGTCTCTTAAGATGAGTTGGACATTCTGCTTTGAAGTGACCAAATCCTTCACATCCATGACAGTGAACACCTTTTCCTTGATTTGTTTTATCATCATTTCTATCCCTTCTTTGAGACTCACTGTTTCTGCTGATGTCAAACAAGATGTTCTTTAGGATATTATTAAATTGTCTCCCAAGAAGTACCATAACATCAAAAATTCCTTCATTAGTTTCCAAGTCAATTTGAGCTTGTTCGTTACTAGTGTTAGACACAAAAGCGATGTTCTTATGTTTCTTTTCAGTCATATCACTGATAGCCATTTCAAAGGGTTGAAGTGACCCAATAAGCTATTCAACTTTCATGTTCTTGATATCTTAAGCTTCTTCAGTAGCAGTTACTTTCATATCAAAATTCTTGGGTAGGGACCAATGAATTTTTCTAACCTGCTTTTCTTCAGACATCTTTTCTCCTAGGGTACTAGAAGCATTTGCAATGTCAAGGATGTTCATGTGAAAATCTTGGATAGATTCATCATCTTTCACCTTAAGATTTTCAAATTTCATAATGAGCACCTGTAGTTTTGACATCATAATCTTGGATGTGCCTTCATGATATCCCATGCATCCTTGGCCATAGTACAATTATTTATCAACCTTAATATATTTTTGTCAACCCCATTGAACAAGGCATTCAGGGCTTTGGAGTTTCCAAGTGCAAGCTCATCTTCTTCCTTAGACCACTCCTATTTAGGTTTTAACTCAGTTGTGTCCTTCCCATCTTTATCTTTTACCAATGGGTGATCCCAACCTTTGAGAACAACTTTCCAAGTCTTGCTATCAATAGACTTGAGAAACGTTACCATGCAAACTTTCCAGTAATCATAGTTGGACCCATCCAGAACATGTGGTCTGTTAACTTACCCTCCTTCCTTTTCCATAGTACCAGAAAATATCTTCCCTAGAGCTCGCCCAGAAACAGAACAGGGTATCTGCTCTGATGTCAATTGAACTTCTGGCATGCAGTAAAAATGTTGAGTACGATGTCAAGACAAGCGAAATGTCAAGTAAGATGTCAAGACATCGTGACAACACAAATAAACAAGTAACAACTTTAATGATAAAGGCAGAAAGTAAAAAACACAAGTTATTTGTTAACCTAGTTTGGTGCAATGTCACCTACGTCTGGGGGCTACTAAGCCAGGAAGGAAATTCACTATAGTAGTATTAGTTTGAAGCATGCATAAAAACCTTCTACTAGCTTCACACCTAATCACTACCCATGTAATTTCTATCTAAGACACTCCTAAATATGAGACCTCCGTCTCACTTCCTCTCAATCACGCACCAGTGATAGTCAAAAGTTTTAAATAATGGAGACGCACTCTAAGACATCAGAATCCACTCTTGCTTAAAAGCTTACGAGTGATTCAAAGCTTACAACTCAACTAACAGTCCAGCTCTAGTATCAACGTGATACGAGAATGACTCACAAATAACAAGGACAAACTAAAACCTTAAAATGACGCTTTTGTAAATGACGACTTAAGTAGTAAATTAGGTCTTGAGTCTTCCTTTATATAGCATGAATGCATAATGAGATATTGATGCATAAATCGGGTCAAACATCCAGCTGAATCACACGATCTTCAGCACAATATTTTGAAGCAAATCAAATTTTTCTTTAAATGCTTCAACATCACACTTAAGAAACACGGCATAGATAAACCGCATATCACTGCTTCTAGAAACCAAATGCTTCTTGGTTAATTTTTCACGTGAATCATATCTTCAGAGAATCTTCAGAGATCTCACGTTTAAAAACAGTCTCCAAGAAATACAATATATCACAAGTGGTGTAATTATTTTTAACACAATTTTTCATTTTATAAGATAAAAAATATAGTGATAAAAACATAACTTTCACTTGTTCCTCTTCAGATAGAATTTTCATTGTGGTGAATTAAAAGAAAATAGTGTCACAGAGAAGAAGGGACAATTGATATATCGGTGAATTATAAAACAATAGTAGAAAATCTAAAACTAAAAGCTAAACCTTCTTATAAAAGAAAACAATCAATCTGGATCAAAATTGTAAAAGGGAAATTCCATGTTAAATTCAAATTATCTTATCAACACTCCATATAGTCCAATAAAAAGAATAAACAAATGAAAAAAATTATAAATGATATGCCTTTATAAGGTGATCTTATACATAATTAATGAAGAATTGAATACAAAATGCATAAAAACTCCAATGCCCCTCTAATTGAAAATGTCACAGTGAGAAAACCTCTCATGCTTACAAACCAATATACAAAATATAAGTTTCAGGGCAACGAATATACTTCCCTTTATTTTTACACATGATTTTATTTTTTGCTGAAAATAACTTGAGAAACTTCATATAATTAAGGGGAGGGTTAGAATATAATTTACTATATCATTAACAATAGTTTTGGTTGAAGTTAGATACCTCAAAATTCATTTTCGGTAAACATTGAATAAATAAAGGAAGAACAACATTTTTTTTTTCTCTACATTACCGTGAAAGCAATGTGTGTGAGTTTATATAGAAAGCATATATTTTCTCCCTTTGTACAACCGTTTGTCCCCCATAAAAGGCAATTTTGTATATTAATTATTAACTAGACCATTGACCCGTGCTGATGCCCGGGTCATATAAGAGAACAAATACAGCGGAAATAAGAAAGTAAAAACTTTACTTGAATCAAAAAAATAGTATGATTCAGTTCATAAAATTAATTGCCGCAAACGTTTTTAATGTACAATATTAAACAATTTCCATGACATCAACCCTGTTACGGTAACATGACATATAAATTTGATGGCATAATTTA
>Ga0228710_1002438_pt1 | contig 29266 bp, 13 predicted proteins | sample MedpolnodulmetaG_FD_177995 | JGI IMG/M metagenome (GOLD analysis project Ga0228710, IMG submission 177995) | Root nodule microbial communities from Medicago polymorpha collected in Santa Monica, California, United States - pink nodules | ecosystem: Host-associated > Plants > Roots > Nodule...
CTTTAAATCACACGGGGTTTTCTTTTTATTTAAATCAATTAGGTTTTTGTACTCTAACTGAAAGAATATATATTATTTCATTTATTCATTCAATATAGCACATAGTGAATTCTGTTTGTTTTCTTTTATCTTGCAGAAATTAATTTTTGAAAATCCTGGAGGAGGGGTGAGGAAGATTGTTCTGGCTACTAATATGGCAGAGACTAGTATTACCATCAATGACGTTGTATTTGTGGTTGATTGTGGAAAAGCAAAGGAGACATCATATGATGCATTAAATAACACTCCTTGTTTGCTTCCATCTTGGATCTCAAAAGCTGCTGCCAGACAGGTATTTGATTGTTCATATTAATTATTTAAAATTTAGATTATTTTTAGAATTTATTTGTCTATTTCCTTTCGAAAGGAAAATGGTCAGATAGAGTATGTTTTTTTATAGATTATTTGAGCAAAAAACACTTTTTTAAAGACTTCGATTGTTAAATAATAAGAATAAAAAAGAGTCTTCCCCTTGTATTACAATCTTTCTAATATGAAAAGTTTGACCCTTGTATTACCCTCGTTTTCGTCCTGTAAGTGTCTACTGTACTCTGTAGTGATGTAGAACCATTATTAGGGATCTATATAAAAGCACACAGATGCATAGAGCTTCATAATGTATTCTTTGCCATATTCTTTTGGATTTATCTTTGGCAGTCTGGTTGCTTAGCAAATTTACATTTTTTTCTCTGTAGAGAAAAGGAAGGGCAGGTCGTGTTCAATCTGGCGAATGCTACCATCTTTATCCCAGATGTGTTTATGATGCTTTTGCTGATTATCAATTGCCAGAGCTTTTAAGAACACCTTTACAGTCCTTATGTCTACAAATAAAAAGTCTACAACTTGGAAGCATCTCTGAGTTTTTATCTAGTGCTCTCCAGCCACCAGAGCCTCTGTCGGTAAAATTCATTGCACTTGTTTTTGGAACTTGAACTGAAATAGGATGGTTGTTTGAATTTATTGTCAATGAAATCTATCTATTGATTTAAGACATTCTTCATCTTGCATCAGTGTTGTTTTACTCAATTTCCTATGTTGTCAATTAATTTCATTGTGCAGGTTCAAAATGCTGTTGATTATTTGAAAATTATCGGTGCTTTAGACGAGAATGAAAATTTGACAGTTCTAGGTAAAAGAACTTATACTCTCTGCATCTTGGTCTCAGCTTCTCCTGCCATTTTTCTATCTACTGATGCCACTGTTTTCCCAAACCTTTTTTATGCATTATTTTGATTTATTTCAAGAGTCATTGAGGATATTGAGTTGTCAATTTTCAGGGCGCAAGTTGTCAATGCTTCCGGTAGAGCCTAAGCTTGGCAAGATGCTCATCTTGGGAGCTATTTTCAACTGTTTGGATCCCATATTGACTGTTGTTGCTGGACTTAGTGTGAGAGATCCATTTGTTGTGCCGGCTGACAAGAAGGATGTAAGTTATGAGCACTGCTAATATCTCCCCCCCCCCCATGCCATGTTCCTCATGATAGAAATAGTGGTGGATTATATTAGTTTTGATGTTGTTAGTTGTTATGAGTCCAAATATTTTTGTTGGACATAAAGTGTAGTAGTAAGTTTTTATATTTGTGCTGCTTTGTTTATTACATTGGCCGAAACTCATGCACTCGTCTCTGAATTGGTTGATTAGGTTGATCCCATTGAAATGAGCATGGATTCATATATTTTTTTGTTGGAAGAACTGTGCTTATATTGGTTTGTATTTGATATTAAAATATTGTTGTCTCATTCATTATTTTGCTTGGGATCAAATCAATATTGCTATGCTATGTGTATGCTAGGCAGAGAAGGCATGGCCCTGTATTTGTCATTACTCATGAATACATCCCGAGACACAAATGGTTTTATAACTATCACCCCCTTAATGAAGAGCCCTTTGAGCTTGAAGCGTAGACCACAGTTCCACTCTCCCTTATGCTGAAATTTAACTTACAATCTGAGAAGAATGGGGCAACAAGGGTGGAACTCTACTACTCTAGTCCACATGGTCATAGAGGCTTTGATGCAATATTATAAACCAGCTATCCTATAATATGCTAAATTTGTTAAGTGAAGGTACATGAATTGCGTTATACCTAAGATTATTTACTTTTATTTTTTATGCAGCTTGCAGAGTCGGCCAAGGCCCAGATTGCTGCTCGTGGATACAGTGATCATCTTGCACTTGTTCGTGCTTATGATGGTTGGAAAGATGCTGAAGCACAGCAAGCTGGTTACGAGTTCTGTTGGCGTAATTTTCTCTCTAGTCAAACTCTTAGGGCTATTGACTCTCTCCGAAAGCAATTCTTTCACTTGCTCAAAGATATTGGTCTGGTTGGCAACAATTCTGAAACCAACAATAAATGGAGTAATGAGGAGCATCTGCTCCGAGCAGTTATCTGTGCGGGTTTGTTTCCTGGAATATCCTCTGTTGTGGTAATCGACTTACGAGCTCTTTTCATTTCTCTGATACTTCAATTTTAGTTTGCACTGTTTCAAATTTGTCTGGGCTTTGATGCATGTTGAATTGTTCTGTCTGCATAATTCATTTTCTACAGTTATGGCATTTTCATGAAAGTAACACACCTGCAAACAACACACATTTATGCACACATGCAGTAGCATATATGACTATACAAGCCACAGGGGCTTACATATTTGCTCTCAATAATTTTGTTTCTTATTTCAATTTCAACTATATCTCTCAGTTTAAAAAATGACTGCATTAAGTTCCCCTAATGTTCGTTGTTGATATTAAATTAACTGCACTTTTTTTCATCAATGTCATATCATATCTTCCTCAGCGAACATGAAAAAAGTAACTTCTCATTACATCTAATATCACATCAGCAAAAAACAAAGATAACGAAAGACAGTATTTCCATATCAAAAGTAGGATATTATTGGAGGAATTAATTACATCGATATGAAAATGATGGAGGTGACGATAACATGGCAATTACGGGGACATTAGTTGATCTTTGTTAAAATTAGGACTACTGAAATTGTAATTTAAGAAAATATTTATACATATTTTGTAACATTCATAAGTGTTCGTGTCTTTGGGTATTGTATATATGTTGTTCTCATTAAGATATGGAGGGAAGGCTGTCCGTTGTGTTTTATATGTAAATTAGTTGAATTTTCCCATGTAATTCTTTTTGATGTGAGGTCGTGAAAATTGTTATGCAGAACAAGGAAAAGTCAATATCACTGAAAACAATGGAGGATGGTCAGGTTCTTCTGTATGCTGTAAGTTCCCTCTTCCAATATCTGATGTTTTCATCAATCCTTGTATGTTTATGACCAAGTTTTGTTTTGGGGGAAAATATAATCCATTAAAGTTCTAAAATTTTGTTGCTGCATCGTGTAGAACTCGGTAAATGGAAGTGTAGCCAAAATTCCATACCCATGGATAGTGTTTAATGAAAAGATTAAAGTCAATACAGTATTCCTTAGGGATTCAACTGGCATATCTGATTCCATGCTGCTCTTATTTGGCGGGAACATATCCAAAGGTGGACTGGTAAGTTCGTATTCTGTTTTTTCTTCACGTTTCCCCTCGACCAGTTGTTCTTTATTGTTTATATCTGTTGGTTCCTTTTGACTACTCATTGTGCTTTTACATATGGTGAACATCTGATTCTTTTGACAGGATGGTCACCTAAAAATGTTGGGAGGGTATCTAGAATTTTTCATGAAACCAGAATTAGCCAAGACGTACTCAACTTTGAAGAGGGAACTGGAAGAATTGATACATAAAAAAGTAAGTTCAATTTTATTGACCATAACTTAAAACTTTGATACTTATCAAGGGAATAATTCAGATGTGTAGCCATATTTTCCCCTCAATTTCCAGTCTCTCTTCAAGTCCTTGACATAATTACTTGTTGCTCTGCTTGTTATGCCAGCTTCTGGATCCTATGTTCGATATACACTCGCATAATGAGCTTCTTTCAGCTGTTAGATTGTTGGTATCGGAGGACCACTGCGACGGAAGATTTGTCTATGGTCACCAGGTCCTACCACAGTTGAAGAAGGAAACGAAATCCAAAAGCGGTGATGGAGCTGGGGGTGATAATTCTAAAAATCAGCTTCAAACATTCCTCAGCAGGGCTGGACATCAGTTACCAACTTACAAAACACAGGAGCTGAGAAACAACCAATTCCGTTCTACTGTCATATTCAACGGCTTGGATTTTGTTGGGAAGCCATGCAACAGCAAGAAACTAGCAGAAAAATCTGCTGCTGCTGAGGCTATTCTATGGTTAAAAGGGGATAATACCCATTCATCTGGTGATATTGATCATGCATCTGTGCTTTTGAAGAAAAGCAACAAGAAAAGTAAAAAAAAATCGTTTAGTGATGCTAAATGGAGTTGAGTTACCTTTGTGAGACATATTTTTGGATAGGTTTGTTTGATAGGATCCTATACCAAGGCTTGTCTACGGTCTCTATGTGGTGCAATCGATTCAGGGATAAATTTACCGGCAAGAGTGTACAGAGCTATTAGGGATCTTGAATCTGAAAGGTATAGATCTTAGCCCTTGATTTTGTAATGGGGGGATCGTATCTAGAGTCCACATAAATTAGGGGCACATTCCAAGATGTGTATTTCTACAGTTGCTTTTGACTAAATCTGACCCGGAGTACAGCATGGCTAGCTGAGAAGCTACTGTACTTGCAATGAATTCATGAAAAATGGAGAGTGTAAGCAGCCAAAATTCGTAACCACAGGCTAATGATGCATTCTGTTCTGCATTACTTTTTTGGGCAAAGAAGAGATACTTTACAAGGTAATTCACTCGCATTATTTAAGTGCATTTCTAAGAGTTGTAGTTACTTCGTTAATCAAGCCATCGGATCATCTGGTTAAATTATAGAATATGTAGTTATAATTATTTTTACGCTCAAGAGGATTATGGTGCATGTAAGACCTCTTGAGATGAATTCTTTTCAAGCTGATATTGTAAGTTATAAGAGATAACTTTAATGAATAGGGAGATCAATTTTGATTTACTTAATTTCATTATCTGTTTAGGAAAACAAGTGAATTCATTTATTAAGTTGTACAATAATTTTTAGGACTAAAATCTTCTATAGCGACAATGCAAACTCAGTTTGACAGTGCTTTGAGTTTTTACGGCCTTCGAAGTTTTTTTTTCATATTTTATCCCTGCAGATGTTCAATTTCACTATAAAATAAGTTGCAAATATCCAATAACTTTTTATTGTTCACGAGTCATTTATTATGACACAGGTGTAGTGTTCTCAGAAAATTTATTGACTATTAAGTTGCTAAGTTGTCGCTGTCTTTAGGTATGCAGAACACTAGAACGTCTTGAATTTTGATACTATAGTTTTGGTGCTTTCTTATTTTTTACTTACTATTCTTTTAATAGTTTATCATATACTTTTGATTATTTTTTTATTAATTATAGAATTACCTTTAATGATAAAATAATACTTTTGTTTTTCTAGTTTTACTAAAAAGGAAAATAAAAAGGTATTGTGGTCAATATTTTTCATTTGAGTCTAATAATGTTACATTAGTATAGGTTGAATATACATTGATCTTACCACCTATAAAAATACTGATACTCTAATAATGTAGATCATGAAATTCATAGATTTAAACTAATTTTGGTCATTGTATAATCAAACACAACAGTAACCTAAATTGTTTGTTATTTGCATGATGTCCCAAAACCATGCCTGAAACTCCACTAATACAAATACAAAATATTCTGTTTGCTATTTTAGGAAAATACAATAGATAAAAACATGTTAATAAATTATGGATATCTCAGCTGATTACTAACGATGAAAACCCAAAGAATCCAACTAACTAGATAAAAAACTAGACCTTATTGATGCAATAATTCGAGGGCTTTCCGTAATGTTGGTCTAAACCGATTAACATCAAGCCTTACATTTTGTTTGTCAAAATACACTGACCTAAAGGCTTCCCATCCTTGTTTTTCAATTGATGAGGGATCCTTTATAATCATATGGTTTAATGGATACTGTTGTATAAGAGTGCTTTCTTCCAACCTTATTTTATATTCCAAGTACTTTATGTTCATATCCTCTGAGGGCCTTGCAAAATCATTTGTGGCAAGCCATTCCACTTGCATTCCACCAAAAGGCACAACTTGGATGAAAATTGCATTTTGAGGAAGGAAAAGTATGTTAGTAAGACCTGCACCATGAACTCCCATTAGTACATCACAAGAGTTTACAACATTTGCAATACTCCTCATGTTCCTCCCTGCTTCCATAACAATTACTCTGAAACCCAACCCTTTAGCCATTTTTGCTATTTGATTTGTATTAGTGAAGGATCTTGTTGTTTTTCTGGAGAGAATCAGGAGCCTAGGCTTCTTACTTTGATTACCAATATCTCTAATTTTGATTGCACTCACTCTCTTCAGTGAATAAGAACTTCTCAAAAAATCCCTAAAGTCTTTGATAGAATAGAAATACTTCTGTGGGTCAATGCTTAGCTCTTTATGATACCTTTTAAGGCCAATGATCACCTTAGGGAAGCAATGCACTTCATCATCTCTATCAATGTCAATAATTTCATAGTTAGACAGTTTTTTAAGAAACGCTTGGTGTTTGGAAATCCACCAAGACTTGTTATCAGTTATGATAAGCTGTACTTGTCCATTAAATTGTCTACAAGTCAAAAACAGTGGAATGACAATGTCACTGAATTCATGGAAATGGTTTCCAGTGTATCCTGCAGTAGAGAATATTACTGCTGGAATGCTGTGATATTTGGTGCACTGTGAGACTTTATGGCTAGGTTTTACAGTCTTTACTGACCATTTTGTTACACTACTCATTGTATATGCATCACTCTTCCGAGCATAAGGCCTTATAATCCATGACATGTTTTCAGCCAAGCTGTTTGTTTTGTGTGACACAATGTAAACGGAGGAGGATTTTCCATGCACCCGGATATCTCCTTGGGGTTGGCAGTATTCAGTTCTTGCTTCTGAAACACATAGTTCTTGCTCTTGCTCTAGCTCTACTTTTCTTGTTCCTAATTTTTCAACTGAAAAATAAAGAATGATTAAGCCTTGCATATAAAGGTTCTTTGAGAATTAATATCATTAATTTCAATCTGATTGAGGACCTTGCATTTTCTATTGGGGGCGGGTGGATGGACCAATGTTAGTACTAATCAATAATTAGAGCTTATTCAAACTATGCTTTCTAGTCGCAACTTGACTGAAACATCAGACAAGCAGATAAAGTACCTTCGGCTTTTGGTGGAGAGATGCTGGTGTCGTTGATGAGAGTCTTTGTTGCATTATCGGAAACTGCAAAATAAAGTATTTCTGTCAAAATTGTTTACTTCTACAGTACTTATAATGACCATCCTTGTGTACTCTGCCTATCTTTTGTTTTTAACTTTTTTTTCTTTCTTTTCAATGTATATTAAGTTGGCTGAGGTGTTCATATAATTAAAACCACAAGTAGAGCTGATCTGAACTTGCCCTTACTACTATTAATTAATTTGTTATTACCTTTAGCCATTTGTGGAGAGATTCTTGTGGCATTGACAGGGGTCTTTTGTACAATTCTATCATCTTTGGCATTGACAGGGTTCTTTTGTACAATTCTATCATCTGACATATGTGATATTCATAGGGTTAAATGTTTACCTTAAATCCTTTTAGTAACCATATTGAGATTCAAAAAATCTTACCTTCAATCATATGTAGAGAATTGCCGTTGTCTTCAACAAGTATTTCACTTACAATGTCTTCAATGGTAGATCAAAGAATCATCACATAAACCAACTCATGTCAGATTCATTTGGCTCAAAAAGTATATATATATTATTCTTATCTCAAAAAACTCTACTGTGTTAACTTTACTGAAATTCAGAATTTGGGTATCTTTTAATCTGTTTATTTGAGTTTATCGACTAACATAAGCACTTGTGAGACTGTCTTGGGAGAGCTTATAAAAGCAAATTATTTATAAACTATTTACAGCTTATTTCTTTAAGCTCTCCGATATAACTTATAAACACAACATATAAAGCTATATGAAAATATTTCAACTTTATTTTATTATTTGTTGCATCTGTTTATCCAAAAAAAGGAGCTGTGTATCTTATCTATTCTTACCTTTGGCTATTTTTAGAGAGCCACTGCTGTCATTGACCATCAACAATTTGGTGTCAACACCAATTGAGAGCTTCATGTTCACTGTGAAAAGAAGTAAATATAAACTCAAAGGCTACTATATATGCAAACTCATTTCACAAAAGAAAATGGTTTGATTTATCTCCATTTCATGCCAAAGAACTATATAAATGAAAAACATGGTTGCTTGCTGTACAACCTAGAAATGCATTATATGTGGAAATAAGTGGCTAATGCAAGCGGTTAATTACATTACAGAGGAAAAAATGATGTACTCACAATCATATATAGGACCCAAGTAAGGTTCAAATGTGCAAAGACTCAAAACTATGAGCAAAAAGCCAACGAATGCTCCATATCCCAGCTTTTTCTGCTCATAACGACTAAAGCTTTTGGCAAATATTGTATTGTAAATCATTTTTATTTTATCAACCAAAGAACTCTGAGTAGTACTCTGTCAGAATGCCATCTTACACTCAAATAAAACCATTCTGATCAAAAGCTGATTAGTGGATGACCATATATAAAATCTTTGTAGGCAAAGCTAAGATTTTGGGACATATTTTTATATATATATATGACAAATGGAGGAAGGTGCGTTAATTTGTCTATACAATGTTGCTCCTCACGTAGTTGTTAGCTCTTGAATCAGGAGGATTCTCCAAAACTAATAAAATAGGGAATGAAAAGGACCCTGTGGTTGACTGTTAAGACATATTTGGAAACTTTTTCAATGATTATAATAGGTGCATATTCGGTTAGGTAATTATAGTTTTTTCACATATGAAGCAAGAACTACCAGCCAGCTTTGAAAAAGTATTAACCAACTAAAGCTTGTTTAAATTGTTATCAATTATTGCAGTACTATCACCATACTGAGTGACCCATTTAGCTCAAGTGAAAAATCTTACTAGCTTGCTCATCAATCTCTTCACGAAAATAGCAACTTAAATAGTTAACTTAGCGAACAAAATACAGAAAGTCAAGGACAAATTAACAATCCAAATTTTAATTTTTTAATGAATGGATAATAGTAATATAATAATATGATTATCAAATAAGGCACATAGTTTCACATTCGAAAAATAAAAAATAAAAATAGGAATAACCTCAAATTAAAAGCAACGGAATCGTCGGCAGGTAGCTACCCTAGTCCCTAGTCGTTTGGTAACAAAGAGTAAGACATTTTAACAATCAGAATATTTTAATTTCTAATTTATGGTGGGGTGCATGATGAGGAATTGGAGTAACTAATATATTCGGAGGCTTGGTATGATATGAATGATTTCTTCTTGTGGAATACGTGTGCATATTATATTATCATAAAATAATTAAATGTTGGATTTTAGACGTCATAGGTAGTTCAAAATTAAGCACTGTTCATGGATTTTGTTATTTTGATTCTTGTAATGCAAGCCACCCCGTGTCCCCCTTACCTTAACATTTAGGCACCCTCTCAATAATTAACTAAACCTCAGGATTACCACGCACACACACATGACACGCATGCATGCAAGTGCGAATTCAAAATATTTAGTAACAAGGTATAGTATGAGAATAGTCTAAACACTGATTTACTCAACAAATCCTTGACCTTATATTTTTGTGCATTACCATAATCGACACCTAGTAGTTAAAAAGTCAATATTAGGTAGCAAATTGTGGGACTGGGATACATAATGCGTGGCCAACGTCAACGTGTACCTTGTCTAACTATGTGCAACGCATGTTCGAGTTTATATATCTGCAGTGCACCAACTAATGAGAAATTCTATGGTCCCATGAAAAAAAAAGAGACCGGTCTGTTTCTGTTTGTTTTGTTTGACAATATAAAATAGCACTAACTTCCTTTTTTTTTGGTAACAAACAAGGACAAAGCTCAAAAGAAAAGAAACTGCAAAGTTAAGCAGACATTTTTAGGCATGTAAGTCTTAAAGATGTCGTTAAAGAGAAGACTCTAAAGTGTCATAGGGAGAGACTCGAGAAAATGAACATTGAATAAATTGAGAGTAGCTAAAATTATCTGGCCAATCGGCGCTTCCATTTTCTTCTTGCCAAATGCGAGAAAATTGTTCTTGGCAATCAAAATCCAAGAGTTGTCTAATCTACCACACCAAAGTGAGTATGCTTCCATTAAGATTCATTATATAGGTCACCATATTAATCATAACTTTACAGTCGCTTTCCACTCGGAGATGTATGATTACTTGTCTTCGAGTAAGATCTATTCTCAAGTAAATATACTCCACATTTTCGCATGAAGAGAATCACAATCTCCAAACTTCTGAAAGTATCCCTTCAACTACATATCTACAAATTGTATCCCTCAAGAGACCCCCGCAACATGCAAGGCCTATCATGACATTTTGAGAACCATCACAATTTTATGTACACTATTGTAAACTCAGTTTACATACACTAACTAAACTCAATTTACATAACTGCTACAAACTCAATACACGTAAACCTCTAAAATTATAAACTTAAACAACAAAAACTCGTGAACAATTCCAAACACAATTGACAAAAAGATATTGAAGAAAAACATGAAAACTTATAAAATCATCATTGGAGAAGCACTCTTTAAAAAAAATCATTGAAGAAGCATAATTTCACTAACATATGCAATAGAGTATTAACGAAAGACCTCGTCACTCAATCTTTAACCTTTCATTGAGATTGAGCTCACATCCATATTTGTTTGTGAGAAAGTAGATGATGATTTAGAACGAGAGACAAATTTTTTTTTACAAATTTAGATCCACAAGGTCAATTTTGGTATGATTAATAAATTTTAATGAAATCCAAGTATAATTAATTTTTTTTAGGGTGTAAGTAGAAAAAATCAAAAACCTTTTGGGATATCGTATATAGATGTGTCATGAATCTCATTGGAAGAATATGATGGATTGTGAATTTTTTAGATTGTGAATTTTTTAGAATGTTTTTGGATATAGTAATTTTAGGGACTTATGTATTTTTAGGAAGTAATTAAAATATTGATTCCATACATTGTTTGAATTTAGTTAATTGTTTTTTTACATATTCCAAAAATAAAAAAAGTAAAATATACTCTCTGTCCCAAAATGAGAAATTCAATATATCATTTTCAGTACAATGTTTATATTTCTATTCATATAAATATATTTTGCTAAATATATATGTATATATATTTGTATAGAGAAAAGAATAATGCCTGTAATTATTTTAACACTTGTTTTGGTTTTACTATATAATTCTTTCGTTTAATTATTTTTCTTCTAATTTTTATATTTATATATAAAAAAATGAGAAGTATAGTTGTATAATTATTTTGTATAGTTTTAGATTTGTTACTATTGTTCTTCTCGTATATTTGTTCACACTCACAATTTTGTGCGTGTATATTCATTTAGGTATAATTTTTTATTTATATATGGGGACAGTTTTATAAACGTAATTTTTTATTAGGATAAAAAACATGGTTTTTATTTTATTCATAATGTTTATAGAATTTTCATTCAGATTAATCATGATAATTAAATTTAAAATTTAATCTAAAGTAAAAGAAATCACAAAAGAACGAAAGTACTTTTAAATAAAAAATTCAAGAAAAAAAATCAACGACTTTATAAAAATTGAGCAATTTTACAAATGAAGACAATGTAATTGATGAAATTAATTTCCTAAAATATTAAAATTCCAATTTATTTTAAGAAAATTTTGATATTCCTAAAATTTAAATTTTCTACTTTTTTTTCTCGTCCAAAAGGTTAAATGGTATGGTACAAAGATGCTATGATCATCCACTAGTCCTCCTGACATAGAGTTGGTTTTTTGAGTGATAAAAAATGGTTTATAGCACCATATTTTTCAAATGCTTTAGTCGATATGAGAAGAAAAGGTTGGGATATGGAGCATTTGTGTGCTTCTTGCTCATGGTTTTCTGTCTTTCTACAATGATTAAGCCTTACTTGGGTCCTATACAACATTATTGTGAGTGTTTTACTTTCTCTCTGTACTCATTTGCATTGATTAACCTCCTAGCTATTTTCATAATCCAAGACTAATTATGTACAAGCATGCATGATGTTGTTTTTGTTTTTATAGTTCTTTGGCATGAAATGCAAATATATTCTGAATCTCAATAAGGTTATAGTAGAGCTAGTTCAAATTTCCACCATAGGAAAAATAAAAATAAAGGCCAATCCTAGATGTTGATTGTACTGTGTTTTGAGGCAATGATTCTTATAACATGTGTTTGTTTATGTGATGATTCTATGGTAAACTGTTGTATAAAGTTTTTATAACATTGGTTATAATAGAATTGAAGCAAAAAAAATGAGAAATGATATTTAAACAACCATTTTATGACAACTTTTATCACAATTTTCTCTTTTATATTCATATTGCGTTTTTACTTCCTCTCTCTATTGTTTTGGTTTTTGTGTCAATACCTATATTTCTTTGCATATTTTGATTGTCCTACAAGTTGTCCAAAAAATAGTTATTCAAATAACATTCATCTAAAAAATTCTTGATCTAAAAAGTCAATTTCGTTCTCTCAAAGAAAAAATGCAAGATAACGCAACACTAACCTCTCCTCTCCCCCAATATAAAATGCAAGTTCTTCAATCATTAGAAATTAATTTTTAAAATTGAGACTAATGATAATCTCAGAGATCCTTTATAGTTTATATGTAGGTTTAATCATTGTTTATATACCATTAGGGGTCCAGTGCAAGTGGTTGATGCGCAGTGTGTGTGAGTGTCAACGTAAACCGCACGGTACCAAATTTGATTTCTATTGATAAAAGGAAATCATTATTTATTTTGCAGTTGAAGAAATAAAAACAAGGAAAGTAGAGCAACAACAATGTGTTTCAGAAGAAAGGACAGAATATTGCCAAACACAGGGAGACATCAGAGTTCATGGAAAATCGTCCAATGTTTACATTGTGTCACACAAAACAACCATCTTGACTAGAAACGTGTCATGGACTATAAGGCCCTATGCAAGAAAGGATGATGCATATGCAATGAGACATGTAAGAAAATGGTCTGTCAAAGCTAGCCACCAAGTCTCACAGTGCACCAAATATCACAGCATTCCAGCAGTAATATTCTCTACTGCAGGATACACTGGAAACCATTTCCATGAATTCAGTGACATTATCATTCCACTGTTTTTGACAAGTAGAAAATTTAATGGACAAGTGCAACTTATCATAACTGATAACAAGCCTTGGTGGATTTCCAAACACCAACCATTTCTTAAAAAGCTTTCCAACTATGAGATTATGGATATTGATAGAGATGATGATGTGCATTGCTTCCCAAGTGTGATTGTTGGCCTTAAAAGAAATCATAAAGAGCTAAGCATTGACCCTCAAAAGTTCTCATATTCTATCGAAGACTTCAGAGATTTTTTGAGAAGTACTTATTCACTGAAAAGAGTTAGTGCAATCAATATTAGAGATATTGGTAACCAAAGTAAGAAGCCCAGACTCTTGATTCTCTCAAGGAAAAGAACAAGAAAATTTACTAATATACCTCAAATAGCAAAAATGGCTAAAGGGTTGGGTTTCAATGTTATTGTTAAGGAAGCAGGAAGGAACATGTCAAGGGTTGCAAATATTGTGAATTCTTGTGATGTACTAATGGGAGTTCATGGTGCTGGTCTTACTAACATACCTTTTCTTCCTCAAAATGCAATTTTCATTCAAGTTGTGCCTTATGGTGGGATGCAAATGCAAGTGCTAGCCACAAATCATTTTGCAAGGCCCTCAGAGGATATGAACATAAAGTACTTGGAATACAAAATAAGGTTGGAAGAAAGCACTCTTATACAACAATATCCACTAGACCATATAATTATAAAGGATCCCTCATCAATTGAGAAACAGGGATGGCATGCCTTTAAGTCAGTTTATTTGGACAAACAAAATGTAAAGCTTGATGTCTATAGGTTTAGACCAACATTACAGGAAGCCCTTGAATTATTGCATCAATAAGGTATCGTTTTATGATCGAATAACCTGTTTCGTTTATGATTTACTCATTCAATATGAAATGATGATCTATTTTTTTTTTCTTTTTATAATTTATCTCCACGGAAAATAATCTTATTTGAAAAATGTAGGATGTTAACCGATTTGTTTTACTTTAAAGTACTATTAATATTAATGTTCACTTTAATATTATTTATTTATCTCAAGGTAGCCTTACCTTGAAAGCTTAGTCCTAGTTCATGAAGATTGAAGGTGAATGAGTTGAAGCCCCCTTATACCATTAGTCTCATCTGAAGCAATTCCCAAGTACAAGTGTTACTTTTCAATTGCATTTCATACCCAAATTATAGTTAGACTTGGTATAATTATAAAAGTCACAATTTAAAAAATATAAAATAAGTGATCAAATAATTTTTTTAAAGTTTTAGTATAAATAGATATTCTATTTTCATTCATATGTTAGGATATCAACAAATGTATGAATAAAAGAACTCATAACAAAGTTTGTTTAATGTTGATTGATTGAATCTCATCTCTCCTATTACTTTCATCCACCAAAGACATAATTTTTAATTGGTTAATTAAAAAATAATTATAGTGATTCATATCTAAAATTGAATCATATATATCTCCATTGAATTTTCACAACACAATCTCACTTTTTTACGCTTCATTTTCTCTCTCTCTAAGATACGTCTTTGGTAAGCATCTTATAAATATCCGTGTATATCTATCGAGTATCTTATAAGTATTCGATAAAATATATCTTTTAAATTAAAATAATTAATTCTGATATTCCGTGGATACGTATCTGCGAATATCCATAGAGTTGCAAATACATCTCCATTTTGAAGTATATGGACTTCATAGGTTATAACGATCCTTCATATTTTTACTTGTTAAAATTGATGGTATATATAGATAATTACACATAAACGAAAGAAAAGTTTTACAACTAACCCTTTTTAGATGACAAAATCAATATTCTTAAACACATCATCTAATTTAAACTAATGTGCTCATTACCTAATTTGATTGGTTTGAGTTTGCCGTAAATATTAATAAAAGTTTTGACTTAAACAAATAAAACTTGATTGAATTGGATAGCATATTTGGTCAACACTGATCCAACTCGACCCGTGAATACCCCTACCCTAAGTTATTACATGGACAAACTCAAGTTCCATTCTAATTTTCTTTGACCAAGATTCTGAATCTGAAGAAGCCGGCCTCACTCCAAGCCTTTCGTGCCTAACCAGATTCTTACAAAATCAATAAACATTTTAAACTAAAATTGATTGTAAAAATAATTAAAACCATTACATTCCTCTTCACCAAATTCAGAAGTTATTTGACATAAACTACATAATATTTGTAGAAAATTGCGTGTAGCATTTGTCTTTAAGTCTTTTCTGTTTAACCAAATAATATGGGCTTCATGCAACTTCTGAAGCGTCAACCTCTTAGTATAAAATTCTGCTCTTTACCCAAACCGCTTCGCTCATTTCAAAAGTATTTGTTCAAATTGCCCCTGCGTGAGTTAACTCACGCTGGGTACTAATTTTCTTCAAAATCTAGCAGGCAACCACACAACTCCATTTTTTCTTTCCCTCCACCTCCAAAAACCCAAAAAGTGCGAATTTTTGGGTCAAAATCTTCATTCCAAATCATTGCAAATCGTCAGGAAACAAGTTTCCACGCTCATCAAGCATCAAAGAACAGGTAATGTACCGTCAAAACTCTTTCATTTTTGCTGGTTTTTCTGGTAGTTACGTTTTTTATTTCAGTAGGTGTAGGGCTCATCGTGAGTTAACTCACGCTAGTTGTAAGGGCTGCGTGATTTACTTGCGCAGGAAGATAACACTAGTGTGAGTTAACTCATGCTACTGCGTTGCCCAAATTTTGAATTTTTGCGCCACTTTTTTACTTGCTTTGCTTGCCGCACAAGTTATTTATTTATTTTTTCTTTCTTATTTTTTTATTGAATAGACATTGAGTGAGATGGTTGAAAATGTGGGGGAGGATGACGTTGAACCTAAACCGGGCAAAAGCAAAGCTTCCGGCGTAGGCGTAGATTCCGGCGTAGCATCCAGCGATGTCAAACCAACCAAACAAGTGGAGTTTAAAGTGAAAATTCCTTTTCAAGCTCACATAGTTCACAACCAAGCAAAACCGGTACCTACCTAATGGTTGAGAATAACACTTTGTATCTTTTTGTCCGATCCGTTGAAGTGTAATATTTAGGCTTAATTACACTTTTGGTCCTCGCATTTTGACCAGCTCACGAAAATGGTCCTGCCTCTTTCAAATCGAACAAAACTGTCCTAAACTATCATGTTTTTTTTACAGTTTTAGTCCTACCTCCTATTTTCAACTCCAAAAACGCAGAGAAATGACAGTTTTAGGCAGTTTTAGACCTACCCTCTATGCTCAACCATGAAATAGACAAAGGAATAAAGCATGTGGGTACAAAGAATCTACTCTATTAAGCACACTAACAAAAAAAAACCTAATTTGAAACATATCTTAGAGATTAGGGTTTTTTGCTTAGTGTGTTGAATAAAGTGGATTCCTTGTACCCACATGCTTTATTCCTTGTCTATTTCATGGTTGAGCGTAGGGGGTAGGTTTAAAACTGCTATTTCTCTGCGTTTCTGGAGTTGAAAATAGGAGGTAGGACTAAAACTGCAAAAACATAGAGTTTAGCGACGGTTTTGTTCGATTTGAAAGAGGCAAGACCATTTTCGTGAGCTGGTCAAAATGCGAGGACCAAAAGTGTAATTAAGCCTAATATTTATTTAAGTGTAATAGTGTAATGTTTTCCGAATTTGTGTCCGTATTGTTGATTTTTAATGAATTTGTGTTTGTGTAATTTAACGATGAATTTGGGTCATTTTGACCGTTTATGTGAGATTATGTAATTTTAGAAATTTATGGACAAATTGGTGTAATTTGGATCGTTTATGTGTCATTAAGTGTGTTTAAGTGGTTACGGGTCATTCTCGGCGAATTTGTGTAATTTGGACCGTTTGGATCGTTTATTGGTGATTACGTGATTGTGAGAAAAACGATGTTTTTGTGTAATTTTGTTCGATTATGTCATATTATCTGATAATGTTGTTAAACTGACCTAATTCGGTTTAGTTATGACTGTGGCGTGATTACGAGTCATTTTTTACTTTCCAAATACCTGTTCAGTACTGCACACTGCATTAAATGCAGTTTCTGCTTTCTGCTATGAACGTGAGTTAACACTAGCGCATGTTAACTCACGCAACGTGTGTTAACTTACGTTCACATTTGCACTAGCGTGAGTTAAAATGGTTGGGGGTATATTTGTCTTTTCACTTGAGAATGAGCGAAACGGTTTGGGTAAAGAACAAAATTCCTTAGTATATTCTTTCTCAGCAGACCCTACAATATTGAAAGAGAAATGATATTTGAAAATCCATTTTTTAACAACTTCTGTGACAACTCTCTCTCATACTCTAATTGTACTTTTATTCTCTCTCTTCCTTTTTCTCTCTTTATTGTTATTGTCCAATAAAAAGAGAGAAAAAAAAAGTTGTCACTAAAAGTTGTTGGAAATTGGTTGTCAAAATATCATTCCTCTATTGAAAAGAAGGAACAAAAACAAAAGCATGGATGTCATTAATCGAACAAATTAAATTCATTTTACTCTTCAAAAAATGTTAAATGTTTTTTTTTGTTGGACAAATGTTAATTGTTTTTATTTACTAAAAATGTTAAATAATAACTATTTTTTTTGTTTCATATTTAGAATATTAATAAAAAATTGCTAGTATTTAGAATACTAATGAAGTATAATTACTATTTCTGTTTAACAATACATTTTTTTGCGGGGTTGTTCAACAATACATTTATGATTTATTGTATCGCAATTTAAATAATTACTTCATTTACTACTTTGTTAATAAGAATATTTTAGTCTTGTTCTAAAAAAAAGGAATATTTTAGTCTTGACAAAAAAATAAATAAATATTTTAGTCAATAAATATCATTTTACCATAAAAATTCATTAGTATATTCAGTCATTTCCCTTAAAAAATATACATAACTTTAAACAACCCTTTATACAAAAAAAAAAAAAAAAAAACTACTTCAAACAACGCTTAAGAAGTATGGAGTAAGAAATGGTGCCATAGTTGTACCCAAAACAAATAAAAATAAATGGTGCCATATTTTTTGTCTCTTTGACAAACGGGAGGTTAAAATTGAAACGAATGGTTAGTTGAACAAATTTGAGACAAATTTATGATATGTGATGAGGTCATTCTAATTCTTTTGTATAGTAAGCAAGCTAGTGCCAAGGGTTAAGAGGTTTGAGAATCATGGTTCAAGTTTTAGTAAGAGTAAACAAACTACAATAACAATTAACTTATTAGCATTTATCACTTAAAAAAAATAAAGAAATAGCAAGCCAATGTTTTTTTTTTGTCAGATCTAGCCAATGCTTCAAAAATAGATGATTTTTCAATCCGCCTCATTACAACTGGATTTCAAAAGGTGGGTTTAGGTAAGATTGTACTTAAAAGCCTATTTAAAAAGCTATTTAAATATATCACACACTTCACCTCTCAAAAAGTCTATTAGGTATGTTAGGCTAACACACACAAATATATATAAATTTGCACACATTAAAAAATTTAAAGTAGTAAGTTTGCATTGAAACTTGAACGTTTTATATTAAATATATAATTTTTTATTAAATAGTTATAGTTTTTCAATAAAAAGTTGCTAATTTTAGTTTCTTTAACATGTACAATGTTGCACATATTAAACAAACTCTTAAATAAAATAAAGTTTAACACAAAAGTAAGACTATCAGCGCTAGTCAATTAGAAGCAGGCCAAATATTTTTCTTAAAAAAACCTTAACACAAATTAGACTTTTAAACAAGTTCATATGTCGATCCACACTTTTAAAAGATTAAATGGTGATTAAAATAAAGTTTATCAAGGGTAAAAGGCCAAATTCAAAATTTTATTTTTTAAATTAGATATGTCCTATTTAAACAAAGTTATGTCCGGTCCTGCTTATTCTTACCTTACTTCTTTTTTTAGTACTTTAATAACAGGCCTCACAATCTAAGTGGAACTTAATGCAACTCTTTAAATTCTTTTTTTTTCCTTCTTTTACCTCAAAGATTGTTTTGACCTCAGCAACTCTTCTTTAAATTTACCTCAAAGATTATCAAGATTATTTGTATGTAGTAGTATGCCAAAAAAATATAAGAGTTGTTGAGGAGTTCTTCAAAAATTTTGGAGTTTTTCAACTCCAAAAGATTAAAATTAAAAATATAAAATTATATAGCAATATTGAAAAACTAATACTTATTATTTTTTTAACTCATCTAATATTTATTATTGACAAGTTTATTATTAGCAACCAAATTATTTACATTCTTTTGTACAGCGAATTACATAAATAAATCCTATATTCCGCTAAAAAAAATCCTATACTAAAAGACGGGGATTTTAACCATAAAAAAAGGAGAGAATATAGAGAGAAAAGGGGTGCAGATCCTCTCCATTTTGTTAGAAAATGGCAATCTCAATTTCCCTTTATAAGAACAAGACACGTGGAAAAGCAAACAATGAATGGTTATGATTTATTCAAAAAATCATTTCATTTTTATTTTATTTTAATTAATAGTCAACATAGAAAATCACGTCCTTTCTTCTCTCCCATTTGGAGTTCAGAAAAATCTAGACAAATTATTAAGAACCCATTTCCTTGTAACGTGACAAATTCTTAAGAAACCATCAATCTGGCGTACCGCTTCCATGGTAGTGTTGCCAAACACGAGGTTTTCATCACTCTTCATACTTTTATTTGTGTTGCGGTCGCTGTTTCAAGTTGTTATGATGTCGCCGTCGCCGTCATAGGGGCTAGGGCTCTTCTTTTTGCCATCGCTAAGTGCTCTTCTATCTGAGTTAACTCAGATATGGGTGTCAATTTGTCTGTTTATATCTCATCTCAAGTTTAACCCATACTAGCTCAAATTGGTTATGAATCTTAATGATGTATTAATAATCTAACCAAAAACTAAAAGATTACGAGATTCAGATTAATAATAATTAATAATGCACAATGCAAAAGAATCACGACAGAAGAATTTAAAGAGATTAAGATTAAATTTTGAAGCATTAGACACTAAACACAATGGCGGCAAGCCAGAAAGCTGTGATGCAGGTCGACGGAAGCTGGTGAAGGTAACAAAGCCGACGGTGAAGGGCGCAATGTTTAAGAGGAAGGGTGTGTTGCTGAATAGAGCAAGAAGGGTTGCGTTGCTGAACAGAGCAAGAAGGGTTGCGGGATAAAGATTGTTTTTGTATATTTGAAATAAATAATTGATAGGATTATGTGTAGAAATAAATGTGAGCTATTGATATCTTACCTTCCACGTGTCTTGTTCTTATAAAAGGAAATTGAGATTGCACCCAAATTAGTGTCCCTTATTAGTAACTCTAATCAATATTTATTTAACTATATCAAGAAACAAAAAATGAAAAGGATCCAAAATCCTTGCAAGCATAACTAGATAGGAAGGGATTTCATTGTATTTTTCTATTATTTCTTATCGGCTACTCTTTGGAGTGTGGTACACAGCCACCTTTGTAAAACGGTCGATAAAGAACACATGAAAAATAGGAAGAATCGGCGTTGTATTTAATTAATTAATGCTAACTAACTTGATATATGTTAAAATATCTAACCGATAAAAACTGACACACAAAAGAGGTGGTCCCATAACAAAGGAGAAAAAACCTATAAAATGGTTTGACAATATATTTATGAAACTCACACACTTTTTCAGGCAAAAGAGAGTTAATTATGCTAAAGACAACAAAATTCTTGAAAAATGAGAAAAGGTGCATGAGTGACAAGAAGATATCATGCATTTGTACAACACATACATTTGACAAAAAAAATTGCGGAGGTTCGGTGGTTCTGAATATTAACTGTGACGAATGCAATATTCATTGTGGTCACTGCTTTCTTTTGGCTTATACCGTTAAATATCGGGTTGACGTTGACATTTAACAAAATCTGTATAAGGTAGGAACTTGAGTGATTACAGAAAATATCAAAGATGAGAAGTGAGAGAGAAGAGTTAGTGATAGCAGAATTGAAGAGACAACTATGGTTAGCGGTTCCTCTGTCCTCTGTTGGAATCTTACAATACATTCTACAAACAATCTCTATTATGTTTGTTGGACATCTTGGTACTCTCCCTCTTTCTGGTGCTTCCATGGCCACTTCCTTTGCATCTGTTACTGGCTTCACATTACTGGTATATACATTTATTTCATTCTTTTCCACCTCCTATGTTATATACTTTTTCCCAGTTAGTTTTCTTTGCATGTAATGCAACATACTAGTAAGCCTCAGAAAATTAAAACATACTCTCATATCATGTGCTGAAATGAATTATAAGAAAATTGTAACTCATATTTCTTTAATATGCACAATTCAGTCCAAATTTGTTTATATGCCAATTCAGAGGGAGTATTATATTGTAATCATTGCATTAATAAAAGTCAGTTATATTATATGCATAAATGTTTTGATCAGATGGGAATTACTAGTGCATTGGACACATTTTGTGGTCAATCAAATGGAGCAGAACAGTACCATATGCTTGGAATACACATGCAAAGAGCCATGATTGTGGTTTCAATTGTGAGTGTATTCCTTGCCATCGTATGGGCAAATACAAAACAAATTTTAGTTGTTATGCATCAGGACAAAGCCATATCCAAGGAAGCTGGTTCATACGCATTTTTTCTGATCCCGAGTTTGTTCGCATATGGTCCTCTCCAGTGCATTCTCAAGTTCTTGCAAACACAAAACATTGTCCTCCCAATGGTGGTAACATCTGGGATTGCAGCATTGCTTCACACCCTTTTGTGTTGGCTTTTGGTTTTTGAATTTAAGCTTGGTAGTAAAGGAGCAGCTATATCCAATTCTATATGTTATTGGGTCAATATGTTGTTGATTTCACTCTATGTAAAATTTTCTTCTACTTGTAAACAAACATGGACAGGGTTTTCAAAGAGAGCTCTGCAGGATCTCTTTGTCTTCCTTAGACTTGCTATACCTTCAGCTCTCATGGTCTGGTAATAATTTCTTTGATCTGCCAAACAATAGTATAATTTGGGAAAAATTGCATCTGACGTCCTTTAAATTATATGTTTGCAGTGCATTCATTGGTCTTTTAAGGACGGGTCACATAACTTAAATGACCAATCTGATACAAACACATAATTTATAGGATGGTAGATGCAACTTTGCCTATAAATTTACACAAAACTAGATTTTTCAGAGTTCTTTTGATGCTAGATATTTTTGTGACAGTTTGAAAGTGTGGACTTTTGAATTGATGGTTCTCATGTCTGGTCTTCTTCCTAATCCAGTAATAGAAACTTCAGTGCTTTCAATATGGTTAGTAATATATCTCAAGCTCAAATATTGACAACATTCTTCAATGTACATTAAAATGTCTAATTGTGGATGTAAAACTAAAAATTATACGTTTGCAGCCTTAATACATTTGGTCTAGCTTGGATGATCCCTTTTGGGTGCAGTTGTGCTGTCAGGTATTCTATAGTCACTTGCTGGAATTATTTTTCTTTTTTTATTACATACTTGAGCTTATTTATTTATGAAAGTTAATAAAAATCAAGTAGTTTGATATTAGTTTTGATGAATTTGTTTGATAGCATACGGGTGTCGAATGAACTGGGAGGTGGAAATCCAAATGGTGCAAGTCTAGCAGTTCGTGTGGCGTTATCGATATCCTTCATTGCAGCCTTATTTATGGTTTTAAGTATGATTCTAGCCAGGAAAGTGTGGGGGCATCTTTACAGTGATGACAAACAAGTCATCAGATATGTGTCAGCTATGATGCCAATTTTGGCTATCTCCAGTTTCTTAGATGCCATCCAAAGTACACTTTCAGGTATGTATGTCTCTCTTTGATCTTATTATCTGTAGAATATTGTACCAACGGTTTACACGATCACGGTTTGGATGATGCAGGTGTTCTTGCAGGATGCGGGTGGCAGAAGATCGGTGCCTATGTGAATCTTGGTTCATTTTATGTTGTAGGTGTACCATGTGCAGTTGTATTAGCCTTTTTTGTACACATGCATGCCATGGTAATATTGTATTCTAAATATAGTGATAAATATGTCATACCTTATCTATCTGGATTGTGTTTTGTTTTTATTCTCTTGCAATTACTGACTTGTACTCTTTTCTGTCAAATAATAGGGACTGTGGTTAGGGATCATCTCTGCATTTATTGTGCAAACTTTACTTTACAGTATTTTTACCATTCGTTCTAACTGGGAGGAAGAAGTAAGCAAATTCAGAATAATTCAATATTCATTAATGTGCTTATTTTTGTTTGATATTGCATTTAGTTTGCTAATTTACTTACACAACTCTTGTTATTTTATATATTAGGCAAAGAAAGCTCAAAGCAGAGTAGAGCGCTCAACCACCACCCCAAATACTACCCTCAGAGACAGCATTTCACCATCTCAAAAACTTGAACAAATTCCCTAATCAATTTATTGTATTGTTTATTATTGGTTTTATTGTGTTGAATCATAGCAAAACCTTCCACCATGCGCCTTAATAAAAGTAGTGTCCTTGGGAATTGTGTTTTGTCAAGTACTAGTTCACTAGATTGGTTTTGTCTGAACAATTTCAAAATTCAAGCAATTGGACTTTTACAAAATTAAGCAAATTAATTCTGGAATTTTACATTTTGCTGATTATACAATACATACATATTGAGAAAACGAAGTAAGAATTAAATTGAGTATATTAAAGAAAAGTACAGTAAGCATATAAATCATGTAAAGAGCAAAGTCTGTCAATAAATTCCTTTTGCAAATAAATATAACTGTTGAAATAACCTTATCCACTGCTATGTACTTTTGGCTTCTTCTTCTTTTTCTCCCAAACAGAACACACTTTCCTCAACATACAAACCAATTTGAGGAGAGGAAGGGAAGTTTCACTTAATCAGCATCTTCTGTCTTTGAAACATACCAATCAGTGCAAGTGCAAACAATTGACATTAACTTCCCTGGGACCCATTTGTCTACTCAGAAATCAACCTATCCATTTCCAAATTTGTCTTACTCAACCAAGGAAAAATGCAATGTCACCATTCATCTTCTATCCTCCACAAATCCAATTAATCATTTTTTTTTTCTTGGTTCAGAAACAGCCTTTAAAAATTGCCACACCAAACCATGTGATATGAGCATCTTATCCTCTCACTCTCCATTCATTACAGCAACATCATCTTCATTCAATATACCAATGGCAGATGCCAAGAACAATCCCAATGCTCAGATTCTTGAAGAACTAGAAGCTCTGAGTGAAACCCTCTACAAATCACACACATCCACCACAGCTCGAAGAACAGCTTCCCTTGTTTTGCCACGAACAACTCCTGTTCCATCCATTGAAGATCACAATGACAATCACGCGACCGAAGTTTACAGTGAAAGCAGTAACAAACCTCGATCCCGTCGCATGTCCTTGTCCCCATGGCGATCAAGACCAAAGCTTGAGGATGGAATTTCCAAGACAGAAACCAAAGAGGTGGTGGTTAACACATCAACAACTAATTTGGGAGAGAATGAGAAAAAAGGGATTTGGAAGTGGAAGCCGATGCGTGCACTATCACATATTGGAATGCAGAAACTAAGCTGTTTGTTCTCTGTTGAAGTGGTAGCTGCTCAAGACCTTCCTTCTTCCATGAATGGACTAAGGCTAGCCGTTTGCGTTAGGAAGAAGGAAACAAAGGATGGTGCTGTTAAGACAATGCCATCACGTGTTTCACAAGGAGCTGCTGATTTCGAAGAGACACTTTTCATCAAGTGTCATGCTTATTATACCAACAACAATCATGAGAAGAAGTTTGAGCCACGTCCCTTTTCAATTTACCTTTTTGCTGTTGATGCTCAAGAGCTGGATTTTGGAAGAAGCTATGTGGATTTGAGCGAGTTGATTCGAGAGTCCGTTGAGAAAAGCCAACAAGGTGCACGAGTTAGGCAGTGGGATACGAGCTTCAAGTTATCTGGAAAGGCGAAAGGAGGAGAACTTGTTGTGAAACTTGGTTTTCAGATTGTGGAGAAAGATGGAGGAGTTGATATATACAATAATACAAATAACAATAGTCCAATGCAGAACTCAAAGTCCAGCAAGTTGAGTAGTTTGTCATCTTCTTTCGCACGCAAACAATCCAAATCATCCTTCAGTGTGCCTAGTCCTAGAATGACAAGCAGAAACGACGCGTGGACTCCTTCACATTCACATGAAGGTGGCAGTGCCATTCAAGGAATGGACGATTTGAATCTTGATGACCCAAATCCAGTTCATGATTCCTCTTCTTCTGTCCAGAAAGTTGATGACCACATAGAACAAGTGGAGGATTTTGATCTTCCGGATTTTGAGGTAGTTGATAAAGGGATTGAGGTTCAAGAGAAGGAAGAAGATGAAGGTGAGGAATCTGATAAAACCATAGAAGAGAAACCGGTTGCAGACGAGGTTGTGAAGGAAGTAGTGCACGACCATGTGCACCATGCTAGATTGTCAGAGCTTGATTCAATTGCTCAACAAATAAAAGCTCTTGAGTCTATGATGGGAGATGATGGAATAATTAATAATTCAATGAAAATAGAGGAAGAGACGGAATCATTGGACGCAGATGAAGAAACTGTGACTAGGGAGTTTCTTCAGATGCTTGAGGAGGATCAAGACAGCAAAGGATACTTATTTGACCAACCTGAAATTCCACCTTTACAACTTGAAGGGCACAACGATTCTCCGGCAGATGGAGGAGAATCCGAAGTATATCTTTCTGACCTCGGTAAAGGCTTGGGTTGTGTGGTTCAAACAAGAGATGGCGGATACTTGGCTTCCATGAATCCTTTGGATGTTGTTGTGGCTAGAAAAGATACCCCAAAGCTAGCAATGCAGATGTCAAAGCCTTTTGTGTTGGCATCACATGAATCCGTAAGTGGGTTTGACTTGTTTCAGAAATTGGCTGGCATTGGTCTTGATGAACTCGGCTCTCAAATTTTATCCTCCTTGATGCCGATAGATGAACTGATAGGAAAAACTGCAGAGCAGATTGCTTTTGAAGGCATCGCGTCAGCCGTCGTACAAGGTAGGAACAAGGAAGGAGCAAGTTCCAGTGCTGCCCGCATAGTTTCTGCATTGAAAAGCATGTCAAACATTATCAATTCAGGAAGGAGAGAACGAATATCAACAGGACTTTGGAATGTTGACGAAAATCCAGTTACTTCAGAGAAGCTTCTTGCTATATCAATGCAGAAGATTGAATCCATGGCAGTTGAGGCATTGAAAATTCAAGCTGACGTGGCCGAAGAAGAAGCTCCATTCGATGTTTCTGCACTCAGCTCAAAGAAAGGGGAAAGTGGGAAAGATCTTTTGGCTTCTGCTATTCCACTTGAGGATTGGATTAGAGACCAAAGCTTAAGCTACAACAAAGGTACTGCAACTGCAAGTTCTAATGGTGAACCTGAAAGAGTCACGCTGATATTGATTGTCCAACTGCGGGATCCAATGAGACGATATGAAGCAGTTGGAGGACCTACAATGGTGCTTATTCATGCAACACGTGCTGGCTCGAAGGGGGCTAAGGAGGAGGAGAGGAGGTTCAAAGTAACAAGCATGCATGTGGGTGGTTTCAGAGTTAGGAGTTCCACAAATAAGAATGCATGGGACAATGAGAAGCAAAGACTAACTGCAATGCAATGGTTAGTTGCATATGGCTTGGGAAAAGCAGGGAAGAAAGGGAAGAAGACATTGACAAAGGGACAAGACCTGCTATGGAGTATTTCGTCACGGATCGTGGCTGATATGTGGCTCAAAACCATGAGAAATCCCGATGTCAAGCTTGTAAAGTGATGAGTTATGCCAAGGAAACAGTCTTGCATTCATGTATCATAAAAAGTTTCATTCATGTATCATAGAAAGTTCAATAAAATAGGGTCTGAGACTGAGTGACCCTATTTGATAATTTTCATTTTGATATTTCTTGCTTTTTCTTTTTACCCCTTTTTGTGTTTTTTCGACCTGTTGGTTCATATTTGTTGATCTGGTTCGATTATATATGGATATAAAAGTGTTTACTTTTGCATTGTCTATACATCCATGGGATATAGAACAAAGAAAATAAAGATATTTATCTAGTACTACACATAACTATTACTTTAAATTGAAGGCTTAAGACTACAGAGAAATTCATTGTACTACCTACCCCAATATAAGAACCAGCTCAAATGCACACAACAACATATCTATGTATCCATTGACTTTGCTTCATGATATTTGATCAAGATAACAAAAATATGGCAGCAAAACTTCATAAGATCCAACAAACCAGAAACCATGGTTCATCGGTTATAAAATAAGGAAAATGCTGACAAGTGACCTTAGGGCATTGTTTAAGGATTCAAAAGAGGTAACTTTTGTATAGAAAGTTGTGCATTTATTACTTTAACAAATATTTGACTTATATTTCAAAGACAAAATTTCCTTTTATAAATTCTATAACCAATGTCCTCAAGGAACCCATTAGCATGACCAATAAAATAAATTAGATTTGCTACATTGATGCAACTGACATATCATCATATTGTTGATCATAGACTTCATTCTAGACTTCCCTTTTCACTCCTCTTAAAATTTTGGGTTGGGCTTAACCCAACCTTACAAAACCGGTTTGGAAGGTGAGGATTACCTCCACTTATAAGCATAAGTCCATGTCATCTCTCATTCAATGCGGGACTCTTAACACCCCTCATGCCTAGGATTGTACATCAAGAGCGTGACCCGAATGGCTCGATAGTGGTAACCTGATAGTAGGTGATCCAATGAATCTTGGATAGACTATGATACCATCTTAAAGTTTTGGGACGGGCCTAACTCAACCTAACAAAACCAGCTTGTAAGGTGAGGATTGCCCCGACTTATAAACATATGTTCATTTCATCTCTCATCCAATGGGGGACTCTTAGCAGATTGAAAGAACACTAGTCGACTATTTTTCTGCATTTTTTTAGTACGTATTACTTTATGACGTCCATCAAGTTTTATGAAAAAATCATCATCATTTGTAACATTGTATGAAAATGAATAGTAGACAAAATTAAACCCAAAAAGAAAATAACTTCAATGAAAATGTTTATATGAATAAGCAATCACACTTGCAAGATAGGACTAGAAATGAAAGTATTAAACAGAAAGTTGCAGTGACATCCATTATAGACGAAATGCATTCCAACAAATGTGTGGAAAAGACCGTCGTAAGTATTGGTAAGAGAGTAGATAAAAAAGGAAGACGGAAGAAAAAAGTACTAATCAAATCATTCAGAGATATTTGGATTCAGATTGTTTATATTGACACATGATTCATAATAAGATACCACAAGTAAAGATGTTATGACATTGTTGAATAATAACACATTATGATATTGTTTGATCTATGCAGCTAACTTCACCTAATGGGGGAAAAAGTTTGGCATGTCGTTGTTGTCCATTTCAGCCAGCAACAAATCCAAAATCCACAAGATTTGCAATACCCAGTGCTCAATATGTGACTAACTGAACCTGATGGAGAATTGTTCTTTTCTTCATCTTCTTATAGTACTTTTTGAATCCTATTTTCTCACAAATGGCCCTGCCTGAATTTCTACAGCAGGGGCATAGCATCATGAAAATATCATGAAATGAAAACTTCTATTTGAAGTATCTATTTACATTTCAGTTTCTGGATTGTGTGTATTATATAACCAAAAAGTACACAAGTACAAAAAGTAACTCACCTGAATGAACTTCAACTGTTTCATGAGTAATCAAATGAAATAAAGCGGCTCCATAAGAGCCCATACCTAAAGCTAACATCATATAACCCAATTGAGACATTGTAGAATAGGCCAAATTTTTCTTAATATCTTTTTGAGCAATAGCTAAAGTAGCTCCTAATACTACTGTTATTATACC
>Ga0228710_1002439_pt1 | contig 29265 bp, 13 predicted proteins | sample MedpolnodulmetaG_FD_177995 | JGI IMG/M metagenome (GOLD analysis project Ga0228710, IMG submission 177995) | Root nodule microbial communities from Medicago polymorpha collected in Santa Monica, California, United States - pink nodules | ecosystem: Host-associated > Plants > Roots > Nodule...
CCCCGATGAATCTCCTTCTTTTCCTTCTGTTTTTCCTTCTTTATTTTGGTGAAAAAAGAGAAATAGGCCAATTCTAGTGATAAAATGATGAGTAGTGAGCAACTTTCATGGGAAAAAGAACCAGATTGGGTAAAACTGATTTTCTTGTGGATTTCTTTTAGTTTTACCACAAAAAGCTAGGTTTTCTGGTGGTTTTTTTTTTACTTTTACTCCAGAAAGGTAGGTTTTTTGGTGGTTTTTATTTTTTCGCATATTTAGTTTTACCCCATTGTAAATGTAAAAAGAATTATGCTAATAAAATGAGATTTTATATCTATTACCTGTGTTCCTTTATTTTTGTTTTTATTTGCATTTATTTTAAGATTGTATATGAAATAAATAAATTCGAATAAAAATTGTGTATTAAAGAATAATTTTTTTGAAAAAGACTAATTAAACTCAGCGTGAATTCGAATAAAAATTGTGTATTAAATAAATTCGAATAAAGACTAATTAAACTCAGCGTGAATTCGAATAAAAATTGAGTATTAAATAAATTCGAATAAAAGTTACATTACGTTACATTACATAAAGTTCCTAAATATGTTATATCATTACATTACATTACATTTGGGAATGTACATTCCAACTACAACAATTGTCTTACCTCTGAATGGGGTAAATTCAAACTTGCTAAACAACAACTATCAAGCAGTCATCCAGAAGTTTTATTGTTTCATTCAAAAGATTAAATTTTTGTTAATTTGGTTTAAATGATGGTATTCAAGTGCCAAAAGAATGAGGTCCAGTCCTTGACACTTCAATACCTTCATCTAAACCAAACTAACAAGAATTTAATCTTTTGAATGAAACAATAACACTTCCGGGTGAATGCTTGGGAACCGTCGTTTAACAAGTTTGAATTACCCCATTCAAAGGAAGACAATTGTTATAGTTAGAAGGTGCATCCCCTACCTAATCACGATCTTTCGTCGTTCGTTAATTCCACCCAACTGAATGATACTCTCCCCTCGTTGAGCGTTGGATGTTTATACCGAACGTATTCCACCCTCCTTGTGTTTTCGGGGTTGACTCCTTAGTTGAATTCATTCAGTTCATCATTGAGACCTCTTAACGTTACACCAAGGTACCAAACCTTCAACCTCTGAGGTTCTCCGCCGTTGAATTGTGCATGAACGTCGATCCACTCGGCCATTGTTTCAAATCTACACAATAAGAAATTAAAAATAATTAATGAAAAACTCATTCAAACACTTGGAGTGTAAATTATACGTAAACCCTAAAACTCATAACTACAACATAAACATGCAAACATCTAACCACAATTAAGCAACATAAGTCATTTACATGTAACATCGTATCATTTATTGCAAGCAAAATCAAAATTTAAACAAACCCTAAATCTAAAAAAATCTCTAAAACTCAAAACTACAACATAAACATGCAAACATCTGAACAATTAAGCAACACAAGTCATTTTCATGTAAACATTGTATGGTTTCTTGCCAAAAAATCCAAAATTTAAACAAATCTAAATCTAAAAAAATTCTAATTTAAGAGATAAAATCTAACATATAAACATAAAAGCTTAATGGTGTTTGATTATGAAAACTTACTTGTTAATGGAGTATTGTTTGATTTGGAGTTGAAGGAATTTTGGATTTTGGTAATACGAGAGAGATTTGAGAAATTTTAGATGAGAATGAGGAAATGAGCTACTGCCTGTGTTTAAAACAACACGCAGTGTGAGTTAAGTTACGCTGGGCAACTTAACTCACAACATTAGTTAAGTAACGCATAATTTTACACTTGCGTTACTTAACTAACGCAGGAGTATTTTAGACATGGCTGCAGAGCGCGAGTGTTTTGTGCATGGGAGAGCAAAATTCTTGGATTTATGGGGGTAATGAATGAGCTTGGCCCATCTACTTTAGATTTGTTGAAATCAAATATCCTCCTAAAAAGGGTCCAAATCAAAACCATATTCATACGGAACTACATGTACCGAAAAAATAAGCAAACATTTGTTTTTTTCTTTTACAAACATCTATATTATTACAATATTTTTAAATCAATAATTTTAATAAAGAATTCAACAAATAGCAAATCAGTACTCCATGCTAATCCAATTGTACACATTGCATTGGGAAGAGTGATAACAATAATAAATACAGCATGCATATAAATTTATGTTGTCCCATAACCCATTCCTAGCAAAGTCTACTACAACCAACCTACTGACCCAATCCAACTAAGATATTTTCATCACATACACTATACTGGAAATAAAAAAATGTGAATACTACATTTGTAGACACCAAATCATTCGTTAAATTAAATACACTAGCAGTCTAGTAGATACTATAATATTCAAAAATGTGGAAAAGTAAATGGGCAGTGTATTATGGTGTATGGTCATAGTAATACAACGTGTGGAGAAAACTGCAGCCAACGAAAGCCATCAGAAACATCTTTTATTAACTAAGCTGAAAAAGTTAAAATTAGAACAATCTTATAACCATTGAAAAATGAGTGATGGAAAATAAATCCATCAAATTGTAAACAAACACATTTCATGTGACCAATGACCAATTTGTGGCTCATTTATTAATCATGCTGGTTTAAGATTAGTTTCACGCTTAGTTGTCAAAAAAACAAAAAGAAACCTTCTATACAATGTTGTCACCGTTCCGATCCGTGCCATTTTGAAAGCGATTTACTATTTTTTTTCAAAGTATACAAATTAGGAAATTAATTGAGTGTCTGGTTTGTACAAAAAAATATTATTGGCAGTTTTTTCCATAAAATGTAATAATATTATTTGACACGTATTAAATGCAATAATTGGATTTTTTTACTTAATATATATGTGCTCTCTATCTACCAAATATGGGTGGTTATAGAGGTGGTTTAAGATCAATTTTTAACTCCAAATCACCGTCCAAATCGTTTTTCTCTTCCCTTTTAATTTAAATATGTGATTTTCATGTTTATTGAGTTTTTTCTTTTGTAATTTCGTCGTATTAGAGTAACGTTGTTTGTTTGTCCTATTTGTGTGAAGTTTTTTGTATTTCTCGTCTTGCTCAAGTGTTTGTTTGTTTCATATTGTCAGATCAACTTTGACCTAATGCAGATTGTTGTCGTCATTGTCGCAGATCCTGAGACAGAGTATTCCGAAAACTTCAATATCGACATATTTGTAGGTTTATGTACTTTTCCATTTTACGTTATTAACATGTATGATGCACGTATTTATCATTATTGTGTTTTAACGAATTTGTATTGTACTGATATACTCTATCAATTTAAATGAATGAATATCGTTTATTTTTAGTAAAAAAACACGTCTCATATTAAAACGGTTTGAAATCTTACATTGCTTAGGTTCCTAATTCTAAACTATTAGATGGAAAACATATGATTAGAATCTCTAACATTGATGTCGCAAAATTCATCCATTCAATTTTCAACTTGATCTAAACTAATCTTTTAAGTTAAATCAAATAAAAGAAGAGTACAAATATTTGAAAATCATTTATTTAAATAATTGGATACATAGATATAGAAAATTGGTGTAGAAAATAAATAAAAATGAGAAAAATAGACAATTGGTGTCGTAAAGGCACAGAAGCTTTAAATGCGAGTTGGTTGATCGTAGTTTCTTTCAATCTTCTTTTCTCTTACACATTAAGCATTCTCCAACTAAGACCTTTCTCTTATAAATATCAACATTTTCATATTATTATTCTCAATTTTTTTCTTCCTTTTTTTATTTATTACTATTTATTTCCATTATTTTATTATATAACTCCTCCTTAAACCCAAATCTTGTACCATCAATTTCAAACCGAACGTACTTTACCAATTCTTCTTGTTCTTGTTGTTTTGTTTGTATCGATTTTTTGTGTGAAAATCTAGATAGATGGATTTTGTACCAAATCCATGTCCTTCTCGTTCTTCTTTGTTCGGTTCTTTTGGGAATTTTGTTGACAAAGTTAAACAATTTGGTACCCTAGCAATTTCTGTTATCATTGGAAACATTTTCTCTGCGATCTTGACCTTCTGTTTTGCATTAGGTTTGATTCTTCTCTATAATTATTGTTCTATCTCTTTGATCTTTTTGTGTTGTTTTGGGGGTGAATTTGCAATGTCAATGTGTTTTTTTTTTGTTTTTTTTTTTTTTTTTTTTTTTTTTTTTTTTTTTTTTTTTTTTTTTTTTTTTTTTTTTTTTTTTTTTTGTGTTTTTTTTTTTTTTTTTTTTTTTTTTTTTTTTTTTTTTTTTTTTTTATCATAATTTCGTTTTTTAATTTGTTGAAAATGATTCAGATGATTTTGTTTATGTGAAATTTAGAAGAAAAAATGAAACTTGGGATGTGGGTTTATGATATTTCGTTGATTGGGTTGGATTTTTCATTGTTTTGGTTATGTTGTCTAATTTTGTTATTTTTAATGTTAACAAAATTTACAAAATTGTAGGCTATTTATGATCTTCTCTATTTCTTGGATTTTCAACATTTAGATGTGGCATAAATATGTTTGAAGTTTTAAGGTTTAATGGTTTATTTGTTTGTTTTCTGAACAAGGTTTAATGGGTTGTTTTGTTCTGTGCAGTTGGAACATTATTGGGTGCTTTGACAGGAGCTTTGATAGGTCAAGAGACCGAAAGCGGTTTCATTCGAGGTGCCGCTGTTGGTGCTATATCAGGAGCCGTTTTTTCCATTGAAGTTTTTGAATCATCTCTTGTTCTTTGGCATTCTGATGAATCTGGAATTGGTTGTCTTTTATACTTGGTGAGTAGGTTTTGTTAACAAAAGATCTTTTCTTGTGTTGGAAGCTTTTATGAAGCGATAAGATCGTAAAGTTTTAGTTATTTATCATTCACATTCATAATGGCATGTTGTGCAGCATGAATTTTGATCCTTTTGAGTTATGCAGATTGATGTTATTGTTAGCCTCTTGAGTGGGAGACTTGTGCGTGAGAGGATAGGTCCTGCAATGTTGAGTGCTGTTCAAAGTCAGGTACTTTTGTTTTGTTCAAAAGGATTTTATCAATGAGATACAATTTTGGCTGCAATGTTCAGTGTTTCATAGTATTTTTCTGACACTTTTTTTATCAGATGGGTGCTGTTGAATCAAGCTTTGATGAGGTTCAAAACATCTTTGACATTGGTGGTTCCAAAGGGTTATCCGGAGATTCGGTTTCGAAGATCCCAAAAATCAAAATCACTGCTGACAATATTGAGGCATCAGGGGAGAAAGTTTCTTGTTCAGTTTGTCTCCAGGTTGGTTTTTTTGCACTTTTTATTGTTATTATTATTAGTGCTTACCCATGACATGAACAAAGTGTTCTTCTGTAATTTGATTTTGATTGATATTGGCATTTTCTGATTATTGGTATGTTTCCAGGATTTTCAACTTGGAGAGACAGTTAGAAGTCTACCTCATTGTCATCACATGTTTCATCTACCTTGCATAGATATGTGGCTTTTAAGGCATGGTTCTTGCCCATTATGCAGAAGGGATCTGTAATTTTGTATATGAATAGCACTGATCGTAAAAGAGGTTTTTTTTTTCTTTTCTTTTTTCTTGTTTTGGTTTTGTTTATAAGCTTATTTAATTCTAGGTCTTACTTACATTTGATTACAGCTACTGAGAGCTAATGCAGTTATGTGATATCATTGTACTAAATTAGTGTAAAGAAAATTTTGAGATAAACCATTTTCAGCTTTTTGTATATGGATATGACTTATATAAAGTAGACGACCCTTTTGTAGCTTGTCTCTATTCTGTTTTGTTCTATACTTGTATTTTATCTTTAGTTTTCTAAACAAAGAACCGTACCATATGAGACAGTAATCTAGCCGTGTGGATTTGTTCTTGCCAAAGTCTATGGAGTCTTACTTTGCCATGGTGCATGTGAATGGTACCTAACACTTGCCCAATTCTGAACATGAACATTTTATACGAGCATTTAAGCGCATCTATAGATTCACTACGAGTTTAATAGAATCACGATGTGCATTATGATATTTTTTTATGAAAACTATATTTTGGAACTTCAATAAAAGCACTGTGTTGCTATGGTTTTGCGTAACTCACTCTGAATCTGAACATGTATAAAACTCGTTTTAAGTTTTTTCAATCTTTTCTGACAAAGATTGATGTTTGTGGGATATTCAAAAGGACAAAACTTAGCTCTACACATGTTATTTACCAATTATAACATGTCACATGGGTTAAATTATTCAATTAAACTTATGTTGAAGATCAGTAAACTGTAGAAGTATTACAAAAATAAGTCTATCTAAATTTTGTCCTATTTAAAAGTATGTAAATTAATGAGATTGGTACCGTGAAGCCAATGTTGCACCTGATCATGTGGCAATGCTTGGAGTTAAACAACAGCAGAGTGGAGACTGGAGACTGTAGTAACACCTATAGTCTATAGATGAATTGAGGAGAGTGGAGACTCTAGTATGACCCTATATTGTATATAAATGATGTGACTACATTGAGTGTTCTACTAAGTTGAATTATGTGCGGTCACAACTATCGGATCAAAGATTAAACGGTCTATATTTCAAACTTCGAACTTGATTGGACGGTCTAAATGTGATCGAATGTGTGATCATTCTGCGCTCAATCTGTGTCTTGCTTGCTTCTCTTGTTTTCAATGCTTTCAAAAAATGCCTTTATTTCAAACTTTTAAGATGCTTTATCATTTGTCAAACCTTAAACAATCAGTTAATGCTTAATGTGACAGGTGATCAACAGTACTAGTAGTTACCACTTATTTATTGGGATTGAAACTTTAGTTTGAAGACAAGAACTATCTTACACAAAAAAAAGTTTGAATGCCATAATAAACCATATCAAACCAAGCAGACAATGTTACCATATCAAACCAAATCGTCCTTTCAAGTCACCAACTCCATCAATGTTACCATTGTTCACTCATCTACCACATTAAATATTTGTTTTCCATTCTTTGCAAGCTCCTTTTCTTTTTGTTACATTGGATTTGAGCCATTCTTTGCAAGCTCTGGGACATTTACTAAATCACGCAAATATGGATTTGAGCCGTTCAATTTAGAATTTACGGTCGGGATCTTTGTGATATATCAAGTGTCTGATATCCAATTAAATATTGAGATTCAAGACAGAGTAAAACAATATGTTTTCTGAACAGCCGACTATTCGGATCTAGGCGTTTACAAATAAAAATACTTTGGAGGCTAAAAAATAAACAGTTGAAAAAAATACTGTGATATATCAATCTAATGTTATTTTAACAAAAAATATATTTAAAATAACATTAGATTCTTGTGAGTCAATGACACAAAGAGTTGTATTTTTTCACCAAATGACATTAGATTCTATATAGAGACGTTTTGGAGGCTAAAAAATGACACAAAATCATATTCTTGTAAGTCAAGATTTGCCAGAAAATAATATAAAATAATTTCTTCTTTTCTCTAGTGCACGAGAGCAATTGAGAGAACTTTATTTTGTAAACTACCATTGATCTATACGTTTAATGTGAATGTGCAAGTTACGTCAAAAATTTCAAAGTATCGTGAAGGGGTTCGTCGGTATACTCATTTGCATCTAGTTGACAAAAATTGGTGGTGAATCGAACTTAAAGCTTAGTGTGTTCACACACTCTTTAAAATTTACGTTCCTTTTTCATCATGTTCATTTTCATCTTCTTCTTGTTCAAGTTTTACGGTGGTTTCCAATATAGATCCTTTAAGTTATTTAGCTTAACTTTATTCAGTGTTTAAAAATCATAGTTAAATAACTTAAAGGATCTAAGTGGTATAGTATTTTTTTAAAGGATTCACATGTTACAATTAAATAACTTCAAAAGACGTAAGTGTTACGGAAAAAAACTTAAAGATTAACTTCTTATAATGAAATAACTTAAGGTTTTTCTAACCAGTGTACTTGAGACACCGGTTAACGAATCTTTAAATATAAATTTTGTCTTGAAAACATAAGTTTTTATTTCTGATGAAGTAATAATTACACTATCTCTTTATAAAAACTTATCCGTTTTAATTGCTTAACCAATATCTCTAAAGTACGGATTAACATTTTCTTTTTACGCAGGGCTTCTTGTGTAGTTCAGATGCATAACTTTTTTGTCATAAACATCTATTTCTGAAAGAAAAATGGTTGCGGTAATCTAGAGTACTTCCAAGTGGTAAGTAAAATTTCATGGAAGATTGTACAAGCCAATAATTCAATATTTCAGATCAACTTGAGAAGCAATCCTTCTAAAATACTCTATTTATATAAAAAAAAATACTCAATTTTAAATTAAGTGTTGTTTAAAGTTTTTTCAGAAGATTATATATGGGATTTTGGGGTCTCGAATTGGCCTCCCTGATAAACCTAGATGGACTTGCAAGTTCAATGAAAATAGTGGTGGAGCATGTGTTAGCTCAACTAAAATGGGAGTTTCTGACATATTATCAATGCATTTGAAAAATATGAAGGTAATATGGTTGCTGCTATCAATTATAACCTTTGAAATTCACACCGCATGCTTCTATAGGCTACCACCAACCCCGACAAAATTTGAGAAATTTTCAATTTTTAGGTAGTTTAGTTTTTATGAGATTTAGATTTAGATTAAAATTATATATATAGATATTTTATTTCTTCAAAAAAAATGTATAAATATTTTATATTTTATATTATAATAAAAATTGTATTTATTTTTTTCAATGACATCAATAATATAATAAGTATAATATAAATTATTATATTTTTGATTGACACCAACAAGATAATATTTTATTAGTCAAATTTGTAAATGGTATAATTAAAACTGAAAAAATCAGCCTAAAATCATGTATTAACTTAATATTGGTTAAACAATTTTTTCTCTTGTTTTAAAAACAAGTGTCATTTTAATAAAAAATTGTTTTAAAATGATTTTTTTGCGAAGGATTTTAAAATGAATGTTATAGTCATGTTTAATGTAATATTTTTATGTTATTTCAATTTCAATTCTACTTTCAATGTAAAACCTATTGAGTTTAATTAATACGCTACATCGATATATAATTATTTTATGTATGTATTAAATGATGTGTTAACATATCAATTAATGAATTTAACAACTTATATATTTTTATATTGATTAATTAATGTAGCAACACAATTTATTAAATGCAGTAGCACAATGTTGAATGCATGTATAAAATAATAGTAAACTAATAAAATATATTAATTAAACTCATATCTATTTAAATTGCAAAAACATTACATCCCCTATTTACTTTTACAATATTAAAATATTTTGTCTTTTAAGAATGATAGTGGAATACTTACTAATATTTAATAATGATAATTCGACAATTCTTTGTCTAAAGAAAAAAGTGTGAAATAAAAAAGTGTCACTCATGTTAAAACCGGAAAATGTTACATTTTAGGCTTAATTGCATGTTTGGTCTCCGATGTTTATTTTAGGTTTTAAGTTGATCTCTTATGTTTTAAAAGTTTCAAGTTGATCCTTTATATTTTAAAAGTTTCAAGTTGGTTCAAAACGTTACTCACATCGAAAAAAGTTATCCCCTTCCGTTACTTGATCGTTTAAAGATTCAGGTCGACAATATGAGTGATGGAATGACATTCAGTTTTAAAACTTTTTTTTTTATAATTTTTTTTGTTTTATTAAACTCAATATCATGTCGCGGAAGGGACCAACTTACTCCAACGTGAGTAACATTTTAAACCAACTTAAAACCTTTAAAACATAAGAGACCTGCTTAAAACTTTTAAAGCATAAGATACCAACTTTTTTTTTAAAGGAAAGAGACCAACTTAAAACCTAAAATAAACATACAATTTCAAACATGCAATTAAACCTATTACATTTTAACATGACAAACATTTCATTGTTTTAAAATCAATGATTCATTAGTAAGAAATAAATTGTCTCAAAATGAATTATTATTTTAATTTTCAAGATAATATTAATTATTTGTTTTTCAATTTTACTTTTAAAGAATTATAAAAGAAAATATTGTCTTAGAAATTTTGCATTCTAATTTTTGAAAGTTAAAAAAGTGTTCTTTTCAATGTAAAACTTGATTTTTCTTTCTAATTTTAGTTTTTTAACTGGTGCCCTGGAGCACCAGTTAACAAGACCTAATAATAAATACTATTTTCACCACTCTCAAACCAATATATTTCGCTATGCATTTATGATAATGACGATTATTAACTCATTTGAGTCGAACCGGTGGTGTTGGCTTGGATCTTGGAGTATGTTCTTTCTCAAGGTCTCAGGTTCGATTTTTCCTAGTGTCAATTTAGGTGGATTAATTTAACTTCATAAAAAAATTAGTAAAAGTATTAATCTTTCTGATTAATTTATACATTTTACTTAATATATGTAAAATCGTCAGATGATCAATCATTTTAGAACGAATGGGGTATTAAATAAAATCATATTTTAGGACGAATGAGTTATTAAATAAAATCATTATAGAATGTATTTAACTATGTAGTTATACATCCGAGAGTATATTTTTCATTGTGTGTCAAACAAAACAAAATGGGTAATGTTTCATGTACATCTTTTTTTTCATACACACATTGTACCACCCCATGTGAGTGTGTGAGAGACAATAAATATGAGTTTTTTTGTGTGTGACGACCGCATGGACACATGTCACAATTGTGTGTGGGTGTACAAGTGGTACATGCTACCTATGGTGGTCTATGTATCACTACTCAAACAAAATATATCTTTCTCAACGCAGCCAGAGGGCGTAAATTCTCATCATACTCCACAATCGCAAACTCAGCAAGTGGTTCCCGCACCAGCAGTACCGGTGTTGGAATATGTTTACCTGATGCAGAAGGTACTTTTGTGCTTGCGTAGATTATGAGTTTCCCGATAAAACATCATGTTGATGTAGGAGAAGCGTTTGGGTTGTTTAGTGCGCTTCAATGGATAGTTGTGCATTTTGATAGTGTGAATTTTGTGATCGACTTGAATGTAACGGCTGATACTTTTAATTCCAATCGTCATGAGGTAACAGAGTTTGGTCAATCTCTTCTAAGATTCAGAGTCTTAAATTGTTCTGAGTTTTGAGTCAAAAATAAAATAAAATATTATTCATAGTCTTTTCTTTCCGCAACAACTTGATTGTGACGCACGTGCTCAAAAGAAATTGTTTTGGAGCGGTATGGCTATTCAAGTTTTTGTAACCATGTTCATGGCGAATAGTTTTTCAGCATTCTAGACGCTCGTTGCTACTTTGTGAAGAAAAGTGTCAATATCTTCAATAAATTGACAAACAAAAATAAGCAACACAAGGAGGCTGCTTAATGGATGGAAAAGTAGAAATGTCAGAAAGTATATAACTAGGTTGCTTATGATGAATGATATTTGTACGATCAATTTCAAACAACTTTTGTGATGATCTTTCTCTCTCTCTTTTATTAGACAAAAACAATAGCGAGAGAAAGAATGAGAGACGAGAACAACTCTGGTAAAAGGCACTCGGTGTCAATAAAAGATATGCAATAGATAAACAATCAATAGATTCAAGAATATTAGGAGCTCAACGAAAACGAGAATTATAACCGACATATTAATCATAATTGTTCCATCATCTATTCAAAATTCTGACCGGACTCTGCAACCAAAGCTCAAACATGCTGAAATTGTACAATCTCTTGATAAGTTCCACAGTGAACAAAAAAGAAAAGCACTTATGGAAAAATGTCAAAATCAGTTTGATCCGGTGAGCAGCAAAACAGAATAAAAAAAGTATATAACATGATTTCAAATTTCAGCACAACTATAAGTTCAACTAAGATGTCTTTCAAACTTCAAATTTAATTAACTTAAACTAAAAGAAAAGCCAAACATTTACATGCAACAGGTTTGCAGTTTGCTGCAGATCCAAAAATAAATGGAGAGATGCCTCTATTGACAAAGAGAATAAAAGAAAACGCACCAAACGAAGGAACACAAAAAATAGAAAAGGAAAAATAAATGGAAAGGGAAAAAAATGACCGAAAACAAATTCGACCAAAAATCATGTCTGAATTTAAATAACTTTAGAGTGAACTTTGACAAATGGATGGTAAAGGGTTCAATATTATACCAAATTTTTTTAATTCAATCGTTAAAGTTTTAAATCTAATCAATGCAATCGAAGCTCCTCAAATATTTGATTTGCTATATTTCACACTAGTAAAATCAAAAATTCTTTTTGAGGAGCAATTACAAACTAAGAGTGTGTTTCAGTTTGCATGAGTGTAACTATATAGAATGGTTAAAGCTGGACAAAAAGGAACAGAAGGGTCTTGCACATACTCGCATGCAATCGAACAGAACACATTTCTTAAGTCAAATTTAAATAGAGAAAAGGCATATGCTTTGTCGGTGTAAACTAATTTTACACCTACAACCAATGACAATCAAGTATTTTAACTATAATTTTTAAAATGTGTATTTAATAAAATGGACTTGTGTGGTAATATGGTTAACTTATAATTGAATGTTAGTGTAAAATTTGCTGACAATGCTCCTCGATTAAACTCATTTAAATAATTTTAGTGTGAACGTGACAGAAGGGTGCAAAGAGTTCAATATCATGCCACCGAGTTTTATTTAAAGAAAATCATGCCACCAAGATATTGAAAAAGCAATTGTATGCAAAGAGTTCAATATCATGCCATCAGTCTTTTTTCGAACCAAGCCAACAAGATAACATACCAGTCTCGTAAAAGCATAGATAATGATAAGCAGAGATTAAAGTTAACAAAAAAGCCATCATTTGCATCCAAAAACGAGATTTGTCTTTTTTTTTCTTTAAAAAATCACGACTAGCCAAATCATAACTCGTGATTTAACATAACCCTGCCACTGTATGGAAATTCCTTCTTATCAGTTTACTCTTCACCAAAAGCCTCACCACTGGAGGACGAAGATATTTGTCAAGACATCATTCAAGATCTTCATTTTCTTAATGCAATTTAAAATAACAACAGTATTACACAACAAAGTCTAAGTAACATAAGATGATGAAAGAGAAGATATATTTATCAAGTCACCATAAGATGATGAAAAACATGTACTTTAAGTTTCTTCCCTCAATTTCAACTTTGCACATCTATAATAATTAAAACGGTATTAGAGAATAATGGTCAAGTAATATTAGCTAAAATTGCAAATCGTGGGGGATAGAATAGCCTCAAGAAACTATTTACTATTTGGCAACTAAGAACGTTCAAATAAATGACATTACAATTTACAACAAATGTCTGTTCATTTTCTCCTTCTCCAACAACACGAAAGTATAAAAGAAATTTATAAGATGTAATTAGTAACGAAAGATTGTGTCCACGTGATTTTTTTTCCCATTAACCATCAGAGCTAGAGATGTAATTAAAGGTGGTAGATATTAGATAATGGAAAAGAACTAAAATTATAAACAACAACAAAAATATATTAGTTGTAAAAGCAATTGATTGAGGAAACATCGCAACCTCAAGTGAGAATATATATACTAACAACAAGTCTTCATTTCACCAAATCAAATGGCAAAATAGGAAGTTAAAATGTAAGTGGTAATATAAGAAACTCACCTGAGTCCCTTTGAAAACTCATCTTATGATTAAAATTAATTCATATGACTTGTATGGGAACATCAACCGTCAGATTCAATTGGCAATAAAAAAAAGTATTAGAAGTTGCATTCTTACCTTGAGTGGATATTCAACACCTCGATATTATCTCCTTTCAAGACATCCTTCAATGAAATTAGACTTGGAATATGTGGGATTACTTCAAAAATATCTGAATGACTCCCATGAATTCGAAAAACTTTGAATCCATATTTCTCAGGTTCATGGAAGATAAAACAATTGTGGAAATGATATAACAATATGGCAACACCTTCTTCAAAGTGTTTTATCGGCCATAAACCCGAACGCTTTAAAACAAGACAGCCCGAAGGATTGAACGAAGTATCGATGTTGTAAACCTTAGTCCATGATTCTTCAATACCATATTCATTCATAACCCACACTGAAACATCAGATAAAAAGGTCCACTTACAAATGTAAAGAAATCCCTTTAATTCTCCCATGCTAATCTTCCTTTTGAAGTTACGATGACTTCCATCATTAGGATTTCCAAACACATGTGGAGGAGAAGGAAATGACTGCAACCTCTCACTTTCAAAACAAAAAAACAATATTGACCTTTGTTGACTTTCAAATCTTATCCAATGAAGTGCACCATTCACACAAGTGGGATACTCGAGACTCAAAAAAGAAATTTGAGGATCCACTTCAACCTTTCTCCAAATTGGTGTTCCAAGTGTGTTTATATGAAGGATCACACGCTCATTGGCAAATTTAACATGTCTTATCCACATGCGTATTACCTTATATTCATTAGTTTTAGGTTGGTAACCAAAACCAGCTTGCCCTTGCATTCTTACCTGAGTTGGTTTGGTGGTAGCTTCAGGAAGTCTTATGAATTCCCCAGTGACTGGGTTGCAGATCACTAATGGGTTTCCGAAAGATGGGTGAGACAAACAAAGTAAACCATTGCAAGAATTCACAATATCAAACTTATCATAATCTTTGCTGCAACCATAAAGGTTTGTTCTAGCCCTATCACTGTTCTCATCGTTTTTCCCCGAAACTAATCTTGCAGCACGACAAGGGCAATTGGATTCATTACTTATCTTGTCTCTTTTATCCCTAAATGATCTGAGAGGAAGCTTGAATATAGGCGCAAGCTTGACATGATTGTTGCTTCCAATCTCAAACTTTCCAGGTTCACACTGAAGAAGGTACATGGTTCTTGACACTCTATCGTCAGGGGTCCGAATCATAAGACTAAGTGGTGCTCGCTCAAATTGCAATTTAGCAAAATGTGGTTCTGAAATAAGTCTTTTCCAAATTTTGCACACACATTTACAAATGAGAAGAGGCTTGATGGGAAGTTGAAGCAGAATATTGGTAGTGAGGTGAGATGGAAGATTATCAAAAAAAGGGAAAAGTTCATCACGACTCTCTGCCTCATTATCAACTTTTGTTCTTGCAACGTCAATTGAAACCTTTTTTCTTTTCACGACTACAACAAGTTGTAAAAAGGAAAATAAACAAATTAAGTTAAATTCAATCACAAAAAAAAAAATGATTAAAATTCGATAGATATCAGAGGACGAAAAAGAAGCTAAGAATCAAACACGAGAAGACAAAAAGTTGCTTTTTTTCAATCTGAAATATGAACTTCATCTTAAAAAATGACAACTGATGCAAATTACCAAAGAAACTGATGCAAATAATCAAAAGGAAATTTGGAAAAACAATTACAATCGAATTAACAAACTAAAAAAACTGATGTAAGTTCTGAAAAATATTAGAATATGATGTTGATTATATAAATAAGGAAGAATGGTCGATAAAAATCACAGTGAAAGAACTACCTTGAAGAAGCTCAGAACCGCAATAGTTGCTCCGACAAGATTGGTGAAAGAATGAATGGACGCTCTTGAAACTTCAAAGGGCGAAGGGGTTATACTTATACTCTTCATTTAAAAATGTTAATGCATACAATTATTAACAGTATTCTATTCTATATAAAATTTTGATTTTGTTTAAAATCATAACTATGTGTATTTATGACTCCCAAATTGTAACCGATCCAACAAATCTTTTTAGTTACATGCATGGTGCATACGACGCTCAATGATGCTCCAAACATTCACCAGGGGTATGCCACTAGACAATGGACTCCACAACACAAGTTTGAAAGCGAGTCTTAGTGGAATTATTTCCATGCAAACTCACCATAAAAACCACTTATCTTTAAAGAAACCTTGTTAGTTTTACCTAGTACTTTCAAGTGGTCGATTTTCCAGAATTTGGTTCTTACACAATGAAATGAAATGTTAAAGAAATGAAATACAATACAATATTTTTAATCTTATTCCACCCTCATTTTTGCTCATAGAAAGGTTATCCCGTTCCAACTTATGTCTCGCACCACCACTTCCCGCCAAAAAGAATTGTTACTCTCTCAATCTGATCCCCAAAGACGAAGGGATAAGAAAAGATAATCATAAGTGTTGAAAGTGACTCGAAATTTGAAGTTTGGGAAGCTGTCAAAATCGTAGTACGATCTGGAAAATCGTAGTACGATTTTTGGACCAGGATTGGCACTTCCCATTCTGGAAAAATTGTAGTACGATTTAGAAAAACGTAGTACGATTTTACGCTGATTCAGAAAAATAGAAACGTATTTCAGCGTGGATTTTCTTCCAATTTTTGGGGATACTTTTACTATAAATATAAACCTTGTATCAGATGAATATGATGTAGAAAAACAGGGTTTAGAAGCCAACATACAAACTAGGGTTTATAGAAAATTATCTTGGTAACAAACACTAGGGTTGGGATTGTTTTGATTCACCTTTAACAAAACAACACTGTTAGGATTGAGTCTCTTGGTCACGGGAAGAGAGATTGAGACTTGGGTAGAATTAGGTTTGAAAACTGATTCTTGTAACCCTCAATATCTCTTTGTAAAGAAACTCATATCATTATAGTGGAACGGAGATGTGCTCTCTCCCCCAGAGTAGGTCATCATTAGACCAAACTGGATAAACAGATTCTTGTGTTCTCCTTTTTCCTTTATCTCTTGCTATTTATTTTTGCTTGAATTAAATTGTCACCCGCTTGATTTGATTGCTTGGTTTTAATTTGCTCCACGCATCAAGTTTATTATTGGTGTGTTGTTGTAACGAATTCACAACAATAAGGTAAGTGGAAATGTGACTTGGCCATAACCTCATTTCTTGCCTTCAATAAAGACCGACCATTGAAATTCATCTTTTTTCAAATTAGGTTTTCTATGAGCTTAAACAATACCTTCTGAAGGCGGCTTCTACCTATTATTGTAGATACCGGTATTTCTTTTATAAAAACCATTTAACTTTTTTTATTTATTGAATCATTGATAAATCAGTCTTTGATATAAATTAAAGGAAATGTTTTTTTTGAACAAACAAAAATGATATATATTAACAACGGTGATTTACCCTGCACAAGGCATGCAAAGGGGATCACGAAAGAGTATGTACAATAGTGTGCTAAAATAGAGCACAACACTGCTAAAATGCGAAAATAGGTGAAAAAGAGTAACAGTTACAAGTGGACGCCCATACAGAGGAGCAGTTGATTCCACCAGTCATGATAGCTATAAATAAACGTTGCATGTTTCGATTTCAGCCACAAAAAAGATGTTAGTTTGACCTTTTCAATGAGAATTGAGGAAACGGATGCCTTATTGTTGAACACACGATCATTCGTTTCCTTCCAAATTACCCAAACAGAAGTAAACCAAATAATTTTAAAAAACATATGTGTGGATCTAGGCAATCCCGCCATGTTAGTGAATTGGATAAAGTGTTGATGAAGGTCGCTTGATGATGCCGAGGAGATACCCAACCAAAGCCAAACATGAGACCAAAGAGACCCGAATACGTTGCAATCCATAAAAAGGTGTGTTGCCGTTTCACTACTCCCACACCCGGACACGCACACCGCATCTGAATGAACAAGAACCCTCCGCCGCACCAAATTGTCCTTGGTAGGGAGTCGGTTACGAAGAAGGCGCCACACGAACACTGACACCTTGGAAGGTATAAGTTTATGCCAGACGTCGAAAACTTGAGACCTATCCGCCAAGCCGCCCGAAGTTGTGAGAAAACGGTACACCCCACGCACCGAGTATCCATGGATGGGATCTAAACACCACCTCCAAGTATCTTCTACAGAATCCTGCAAAACAATGTTCAAGAGTAACAAGGAACACTCCCGCACACTCTCCTCCTCCCATGCCAACAATCGCCTACGCCACACCCTCTCCCTCCCATCAACCGCCCCTAACATCCTCCTCATCTTCTCCACCGAACACTCCTTATGAACAGACAAGTCAAAAATGCGGGGAAATTTAAATTTTAAAGGAACTTCCCCCACCCAAATATCATGCTAGAACAAGGTTCTCCTACCATTACCGACAACCCTCCTAGTGTTAATATCAAACCAATTGGCTACCCCCTCGCCCACCCCTTCACGCAGCCTACATATAGACCGCCACCAAGCCGAACCATCTCTACCTCCCTCTTTCAGACGCCCCCTCTCCTCCCCGTAGCGGGCTTTCAAGACCCGGTACCACAACCCCTCCTTGTCAACCAGCATCCTCCAACACCATTTACCCAATAATGAAGAATTAAATACTCCAACCCTCGTAACCCCCAACCCCCCTTCCTCCTTTGGAGTACAAATCGATTCCCAGTTAATCCAAGCAATTTTCCAAAAATCCTCACCGCCCCCCCAATATTTTTTTTAAAAAATAGATTCAATAGAAGAGATGATACCTGTAGGGGCCTTGAAAAAGGAAAGAAAGTAATCTGGAAGAGAGGACAAGACTGATTTCAAAAGGACCAGGCGACCGCCGAAAGATAGAAACTTATGGTTCCACGACGACAGACGGGATACAATGCGATCGATCACGGGTTTCCAAAAAGAGATTTTCCTAGAATCCCCTCCAATAGGCAACCCCAAATAAACAAAAGGAATGATACCCCTTCGACAATTCATCAACACCGCCGCCGCTGACAACCAAGAAGCAGAAATATTTTCCCCCGTCAACATGCTTTTATTAAAGTTTACTTTAAGACCCGAGAGCTCCTCAAATAATAGCAACACCGACCTCATAGTACGAACATTCAACCAACTCTTTTCACCAATGATTAAAGTGTCATCTGCGAATTGAAGATAAGTTAACCGGACCTCATCGCCCTTACCAACTCCATACCCCGTGAAAAGGTGTGCCCCCACCACCGCATTCGTTAACACGTTAAATCCCTCGGCAGCAAACAAAAACAAGAAATGTGACAAAGGATCCCCTTGACGAAGACCACGCTCCAAAGGAAACTCATCCGTCGGCAGCCATTCACTAAAATAGATGCTTTTGCTGTTCCAACACACTCATAAATCCACTTCCTCCAAATTGTTGGGAAATTCATGTTAGCCATAACAGAGTCCAGGTAGTTTAAATCCACAGAGTCGTACGCTTTTTCAAAGTCAACTTTAAAAAGAAGCATCTCTTTGTTTAAGAGTCTAGCTTCATCAACCGCTTCATTAGCAATTAATATACCATCCAATATCTGCTTCCCTTTGACAAAAGCAGACTGAGACTCAGATACGGCACTTCCAATCACAATCCGGAGTCTATTCGCCAGAACCTTAGCAAAGACCTTAAAGGAAATGTTAACTTGTACCCTTAGGGCACATGTTAAGAATTCCAGTAATAGAAATTATGTATTGAAAATTGTGTTAGTTTATTGTTCAAAATGTTTAATATTAATTTTTTTCAATAAACTCTTACCACTAATGGAATGACATTAATGCTTAACATGTGCCCTAAGACACAAGTTAACATGACCCATAAATCAAATATATGAGTAAAACAATGAACCTAAAAAATAATTGTTTCTCATAACAAGGATTAAAGAGAGTATTTGTTCATGACCAAATACTCTTAAACTTGAGAGTATCTGTTTCTTATCTTATTACAAATGTTACAGAACCCAATATGAAAATTCTGTTTTTAAAAGGGACGAGAAGCAAAATAAAATCTAGGCTCCCTTAAGTTTTCCAAAGTTGTGATTTTAGTTCCCTAAAAAAAACAACTCTTTCCAGGTCCCCTAAGTTTATTTATGTTGCAATTTTGGCCCCCCACGCCAATTTTGACCCAGTCAACGTTGATGTGGGCGCCACGTGTGTAAATTATTTATTTATTTATTTATTTTGTAATTAAAAAATAAATAATTTTTTTTATTTTTAATTTTTGTAATAAAAAAATATTGTAATTAATTTTTTTTATTTGTAATTAAAAAATTTAAATTTTTTTAATTTTGTAATTAAAAAACTATTTTTTTAATTACAAAAATATATATTTTTTAAATTAAAAAATAAAAAATAAAAAAATAATTATAAAAATAAAATAAAATAAAAAAATTTACACACGTGGCGCCCACGTGTCCGTTGACTGGGTCAAAATTGGCGTGGGGGGCCAAAATTGCAACAGAAAGTAAACTTAAGGGGCCTGGAAAGAGTTGTTTTTTTAGGAGATCAAAATCACAATTTTGAAAAACTTAGGGAGTCAAAAGTGTAATTAAACCTAAAATCTAATCAGGCAATGACTTTTACATGAGAATTCATTGACTTGACCAAATGCTCGTAGTGTTTCATTACTTTTTTTTGAAAAAATTACTTTTTTTTATTCATGATTAGTTGATGTGAAAATCTTGTATTGTCACAAGATTTAATATATATTGTTTAAACATATACACAAAAAATGCATATCTTCAAAATGTAAGATTATCATTTTTATTTGGAAAATATTTCTTTACATATTTCTTTTAACAAGAAAAAAAATATGTCAAAAGATATTTCCCAAATAAAAATTTGATCTTGCGATCTCTTTACATTTTTTAAAACACTATATATTTATTTTTTCATTATATATTTGATCTGCGATCGTGTACAAGCATAATTTTTCATTGCTTTAGGTAGAAATTTTCTTGCAGGAGATTTTGGTGGCTGGTGCACAAAGCATCAACTGTTCCTTGATATCGTTTGAATACATTAGATTGACTTCCACATGAGCAATGACGGAGTCAGGAATTTTTTGGAGCCTGGGCAAAATAAAACAACGATAAGTTTTAGTGACAGCTGCAACCGTAGGTAGAGGTCATAATGTTTTTAAAATGGTATCCTTAGAATTACCTACGGTGTTTTTTCTGTAGGTAAAGGTGGAAAACATGCAGCGATAGTCATTAGGCAATAACAGACAGATTTAACTACGGAAATTTGCCCTATAGTCACGGATTTTGGCCGTCACTAAAAGTCAAATTTCTTGTAGCGATACAAAGAAAGTATGGGTTGAGACAGGGCGCGTGCCCGGGCTAACTAGGGGTTAAAATCGCCCTTGCATATGAGCAAACAAGATTTTATTTCCATTATAAACACACACAAAACATTATTTTATATATATATATATATATATATATATATATATATATATATATAAAAGAACTATATATTATTTGATTATAGTATTAATATTTTTTACTCGGATTATAGGATGTTAAAATATGTTTGCATGTGCAAAAATATTTGAGTAAGAGTGAAACATATACCTTTTGAATTACGTTATGTTCAATGGTGAACCTTCGAAGAAATTTTAACAGTGCATGATTAGGAACAGTGACGTCAACTCAAATCGGAATTTGCAACTACATCACCTACGTAGAAATTTTAAATGGCATATAACAACATCCATCATTATCACATCACATGACAAAAAATAATAAAATTTTAGGAAAATGTTAAAGTTCAACTGGGTGCAGTTGGCTTCCTCACCGCTAAAATACCGATTTTCATCAGCAAAACGTTCTTTGTTCACCAACTTTATTAATTAATTAAATAAACTTTATAAATTAAATAAATAAACATATAAACTAAGTAATTAATCAAAAGAAGTTTCCAACAAGGGGTGGGTACTCATATATGAATTGAAACACCCATATATTTGGCACCAACCTTTTGGTAATGTAGTAAAATCAACGCCGATCGCGGATGAGAAATAAATAAGACGACTTTGACTTTTCCCTAGAAAAACTTGTGAATCTTAAACCAATTCATAAGCTATCTTCTCCCTCCATGCACAGTGCTTCTAGACAACAATTCATCACATTTTAACCACGTGGTTCAACAGTAGTCAAATGAATATGACTCTTCTAAGTTAAATTGTATGGTTAATAAAACGATAAACGTGTATGATTCTTTATGCATATACATGTAACATCAACTTATTTGTTTATCAACGGTTGATATTATCCATTTTATTCTTAAAATGAGTTTTTTTTGTTTGAAAGGATTCTTAAAATGAGTTTTTTTTTTTTAAAAAACTCTAATTGAATTGTTTGTTGTTAATGAGTTCCGGTTAAAAAAGAATTAGAGCTCGAATTCTAAATAAATAATAGTATATTATAAAGCTTTACTTGTTGTTAGATCGGCTAAACTCCGAATAATCGACATTTCGTTTAAAATTGGAGGATCAAGAGGGAAAAACAATTCATCCCTATTAGGAAAAACATGAGTCTTACATCGGATAGATCAGACTCTTGATAAAAGTTTATAAAGAGAATGCACACCTTGAACCGGTTTTGTAAGGATGAGTTAGACCCTAAATTTCAACATGGTATCAGAGTTTGTCGAATTCAAGGGTCACGGGTCACCTACCTATTCACGCACCAAGCTCAAAAAGAGTGATGAACATGAGGAAAGGTGTATTGAGAAAAATCCTATTCACACACCGGATAGATAAAATTATTTATAAGAATTTATAAAGAAGAGACACTTCTCACATTAGAAACCTGTCTTAACTTATAATCCTGTTTTTTAAAATTTCTACGAGTTAAGAAAAAACTTATGATATAATAGTAAACAATTCATCACAAGTTAAGAAAAATTTATAATATAATAGTTATAATTTTAATAAATTAAGACTTCATAAATAATTTTTCTTTATTAGGCTATATAGTTGGAATTTGGATTCATGCAATCGAGAATTTCTTGCTTTCATCCGGTCAAAGACACAAAAAAAAAAAAAAAAGCATGGCATGCTTTATTTTTGATTGTAAAATATTAAATTTATCTGAACCGTTTGATCTTGATCGAGCGGCTACTAAAGTCTAACTTTGTGAATACTGAAAAATGGCGACTACATAGAATCGAAATCTTTATATTTGAAAGTTTCATGATACACAAGGAACTTTCTTACTACACGCTTCTTGACTCCTGCCATTGACATTTACTTCACACGCATATAAAACATAACTACGTTATTAGTGTTATATAACTCAACCATATATATATTTTCCTAAAAAATTTCATATCAAATTCAAATTCAACTCATCATGGCTATTCTTTCTATCTCCTACCAAACCCATAATTCTCTATATGTTTCAGTGCTATTAACGTTAATACTATGTTTGATTTCACAATCACAAAGGTGCCATGGTTCTAGTTCATTCGGTTTTGATATCCACCATCGGTTTTCTGATCCGGTGAAGGGTATTTTGGGTATTGAGAACGTTCCTGACAAGGGAAGTCGTGAATACTATGTTGCTATGGCCCACAGAGACCGTGTTTTTCGGGGTCGGCGTCTTGCTGACGGTGGTGATGTTGATCAGAAGCTTCTTACGTTTTCTCCCGATAACACCACGTACCAGATTAGTTTTTTTGGATAGTAAGTGTTTTTTCAACCACTACTTAATTTTTGTTGTATTTTAATTTCATCTTTTTTCTGGTTCATATATTTTATGATTGTTCTTATGAGATAGCAACCACATATGTTTGTGTTTGGTACAAGAATAAAGTTCATAGAATCACATGGGATACTTCTTTTTAGAAAGAAAAGGATTGGGTGAGAGAGAGAGTATTTGAATTCTTTATGTGATCTAGAGACCAAATCTTTTGCCTTTAATTACATTATTTCTTTTCCATTTTAGATAATTTTTGGAATTGAATAATTGTTTTGGATAGTAAATTTTTTGTTTTGTCAAAACAAGAGTTGTGTTATTTGTGGAACAAATTTGAACAACCATTTTGCTGACAACTTATGGACAATATTAGATTTACAAAGGAAAAAAAAGATATTGGCACGAAAACCAAAACAATAAAGAGATAAAGTGAAACATGATGTGAGTATGAGAGAGAAAGTTGTCACAGAATGGTTATACAAATATCATTTCTCATTGTATAATGCCTAGATTTAAGAGATTAAATTGGTAATTTTTCTTCTGTCAAAAAATAAAATAAAATTGGTATTTATAGTTTTTGAAATTTGTAAAGAATAAAAAATAGTCTATAAGTCTTAGCTCAATCGGCAAAAATGCTGTAATTGCTATGTTTGAACACTTATTTGTGTGTGTGATTTCCAATGACAATTGTTATTTAGTAATTCATTCATTTGTGTGTGAATTTTCAATGACTATTGTCATTTGTTTATCTAAAAAAAAAAGTCTAATATGGACCTTTCAAAAAAGAATCTAAATGTGAACTTTTTTTAGTAAAATTTACTGAAATATTACATTTTTTCTATTTTTTATTAGTTTAAAATTTCAATTTAGTGTTTTTTCTTTGACTCAAAATCCATTATTTTAATGGGAGGTACATATTAGACAGCTCCCTTAATTATTCTTTTCATTTTTTGGGTTATGGAAGAAAAATTATATGTGTGTCATGTATCTTTTGTTTTTCTAAATTTAATATGAATCTAAAAATACTTGATGGGTTTTGCCTTTTTGTTATGCATTCTTTTTGTTATTCATTGCTTATTTTCTCCTCTTGGTTTGTATTTCAGTTTGCATTTTGCCAATGTTTCTGTTGGGACACCAGCTTCATCGTATCTTGTTGCATTGGATACTGGGAGTGACTTGTTCTGGCTCCCTTGCAATTGTACCAAATGTGTCCATGGTATACAGCTATCAACAGGACAGGTATACTAAATTGCATTTATCAAAATCATACTATATATGTATCAAAACTATACTGCCGAGATTGGTAACGCAAGCTTGTGATCTAAATAGGGGTATTAAGATGTCGGAAGGTCCTTTGTTGTGTGCCAAAAAAAATGTATCAAAACCATACTATAGTTAAATCTTGTACTACTACTATTATATTATCTCTGCTATTTGAATTTAATGACACTTTCTTTGTTACTCAACAGAAAATTGCTTTTAATATCTATGATAACAAAGAATCATCCACTAGCAAAAATGTTGCCTGCAATAGCAGCTTATGTGAGCAGCAGACACAATGCTCTTCTTCATCTGGTGGCACTTGTCCATATCAAGTTGAGTATCTATCAGAAAATACTTCAACCACTGGTTTCTTGGTAGAGGATGTGTTGCACCTAATTACAGATAATGATGATCAAACTCAACATGCTAACCCACTAATTACTTTTGGGTAATTTTTTGACATCTTGCTCAGTTTGCTTATTCCTCACTAAGTTTAGTAACGAAATTCGTGTCCACAAAAAAAATGTTCAGTAACGAAATTATAGAATGTCATATTTTTTCTCTAAATTTCCATCACCAATTTAACATTTGTATTTGTCATTGAATGCGTTGCAGTTGTGGACAAGTTCAAACAGGGGCTTTTCTGGATGGGGCAGCTCCAAATGGTCTGTTTGGACTAGGAATGAGTGATGTATCTGTTCCAAGTATCTTAGCCAAACAAGGGCTAACTTCAAATTCATTTTCAATGTGTTTTGCTGCTGATGGTTTGGGAAGAATTACATTTGGGGATAATAATAGTAGCTTGGACCAAGGAAAAACACCGTTCAACATTAGGCCGTCGCAGTAAGTGGTTATTGTATATTTATATATCTTAGATTTCATTTATGTTTTTAGCAGCTTGGATAATATCAAGGTTTAGTAAAAAAAATTGATTAACCTGCGCAAATTAACCTCAAAGGTCTATCTTTAAACTATTTTTCTGAAATGTTTATATTAGAAGCACTGTGTATTTGAAGTTTTAACATGAACACTTTGTTTGCAGTTCAACTTACAACATCACTGTCACCCAAATTATTGTGGGAGGAAATTCCGCTGATCTGGAGTTCAATGCAATATTCGACACTGGTACCTCATTTACATACCTAAACAACCCGGCTTATAAGCAAATTACTCAAAGTGTAAGTATTAGTAATCTTAATTAATTATAATTTTTTAAATCTGTAACTGGAATATCATTTCATTCCACTTGAGTTCTTATTAATTAATTAATTATTCCATTGTTTTTGCAGTTTGATTCAAAAATTAAGCTACAAAGACATTCATTTTCTGATTCTGATGATCTTCCCTTTGAGTATTGCTATGACTTAAGGTGATTATAGTTTATAGCTAGAGAGATTTCTTTTCTTTTTAATTTCAAATTAATCACCACCAAGCACTGATTGTTGGATATAGTTGGAGATATGTTCGATATAATTGAAGTTTGTTAAGTTAGTTACAAGTTTGATAGTATTAGTTGCACATTAGTTAAGATTTGTTAGTTTAGCTACGATCACTATGTAAAGTGTATCATACACTCAGTGTAATCATCTTTTCTTATTCTACCAACTGTAAAGTGTATCAGCTGCAAATTAGTTAAGATTTCAACTTTGTTTGCAGATCAAACCAGACAATTGAAGTTCCCAATATTAACTTGACGATGAAAGGTGGAGACAATTATTTTGTTACGGACCCGATAATAACAAGTGGCGGGGTGAGAGCATAAAATATAACTTTTTGGTTCATGAAATTGATAACTAAAGTTTTTCATTTCTCTTAACCTTATAAATGATTATTGTGGTATTCATTCCAGGGTGTTAACAATGTTCTTTGTTTGGCTGTTTTGAAAAGCAACAATGTGAATATCATTGGACGTGAGTATTTTAATTGAATTGAAGCTTTTAACAAGTATGTGTTTGATTTTGTGATGAAGAGTATGGTAATTGCTGCATTGATCATTATATTTATTTTCATGCAGAAAACTTCATGACTGGTTACCGGATAGTCTTTGATCGCGAGAACATGACTCTAGGTTGGAAGGAATCTAACTGTGAGTATAATTCACCTATTGTACTTCAAAATATATATATATATTTCCTTTAATTCTTCATTAGCTATTGTTAATGAGAAATTATGTTATCTTATTATCAGGTTATGATGATGAACTCTCGAGTTTACCTGTTAATCGATCGCATGCCCCAGCTGTGTCTCCTGCTATGGCGGTGAATCCTGAAATACAATCTAACCCTTCAAATGGTCCTCAAAGGCTTCCATCTAGTCACTCATTTAAGATAGAACCTGCATTTGCATTTACAGTGGCAATTATCCTGCTTTTAGCAATTGTTTTAGCATAGATTTAGCTGTTAAGTGCTGTATTATTTAGATTAGTACAATTTTTTCAGAATACACGAGAGAGAAGCATTATTACTATACATTTTTTTCTGGAGTCTTGATAGCATTGATTTGATAGGGTTTGTAAATAATGTAAAAACACATCAGCATAGTTGTATACCAAATAATTTGTCTTCGGATTCTTATGATCTCTATTATATTTGGATAGCAAAATTTCTTTGTTGTAAAAACCGTCAATTTGATCCCTAAACTATCATCTCTTACCAATTTGAACCCTAAACTATAGAAATAATATAACAAATTAGTCCCTCAATTGCTTTCAAAATAAGAGAGATAATAATGATTCAGGGACTAAGTTGATGGATTGAAGATAGTTTAGAAACTAAATTGGAGAGTGTTAGATAAGGGACCAAATTAATCGTTTATTTTTTATTTGTCGGTTTTCAAATGTAAATTCGTGTTTGTCGTGGCTCAGTGAAATACTGCCAATCAAATAATGCAAGCGGTACGATTTGAATCAACTACCAATTTTTTTGAAAAAAAAAACAAATTGAATCAAATAACTTAAATTGATTTGGATAGTTTACATGAAATCCTAAGTTCAAACTTCATCGCCTTCAATCATAACACAAAAAATAGTCAATTTTAATTGACACGAACATTCACCCAACTCAAAATAACTTGCCCTACAAACTGAATTTTGGAACATGGTACAGTAATAAACCAGCATTTGTGTTTTATTTAAACATCAAAATACATAAATTGAATGTGTTACCTCTATTAATTACACACGTAAAAAAATGCATAAGATTCAAAAGAATAATCATATTTGACATCAAAATTGTGATGTCCAATAATCATCTCTCTGATCTTAATCGACCATATTCAGAAACACAATCAACTAACCTGTTTATATTGTCAATTCACAAGTCAACTAATAGTGCCCAATGGACCTAAAAAGCACATGATTGCAAATAACAGCTCTGACTCGATAGCTACTTTTCATCTAAAACGAAGAAGAAGAAAATTTCACTATGCTATAGCTTTTGTGAAATCACCAAACTGTTCAGACATAAAGTAGGATTTCAATAATTAGATTCCTTTTAACTAGAAACCTACATCAACAGAAAAACAACTGCAATAATTAAAGCTTTATATAACATGGTTAACATGATAAAATGACTTGGAATGCAAGCAATGGCAGCAACAAAACAAAATTACGATGGCTCGGTCTTAACCACCTCATACATTCCTCCTACATATTTGATGAGCGTCATTCTTTGCTACTCCCTCCATTTAAATTTGAGTATCGCTTTACCAATAAAAATTTGCTTTAAAATGAACGTCACTTACACTTTTCAACGTAGAATTACTATTTTACGTCCTCTAATTGATTGAGTGTACACTACTTTTAAAACATTACACCAATAGTAAATAAGATTAGTTTAATAAAATTGTCTTGTCATTTGACACCATAATCATATTTTTTTAATATGCGTGTAAAAACTTAAACGAACTCATTTTGAATTGGAGAGTGTGGTATCTAGTAAAAGCAATGAGTATATGTATAATGTACTCCATCCGTTGTTAATTATAAGTAAATTTGGCTTTTTAGATTCATTCAATAAATGATGTATGTGGTTCATATTGTGAACCACATACATCATTAATTGAATGAACCTAAAAAGTTAAATTTACTTGTAATTGACAACGGAGAGAGTATTGCTTAATTTGGTTGATAGTTAGGGTGCTCTTTTCCCATCTCTCAAAACTACTTCAGACGTGAATATGTAATGTACTTTTGAATAAAAATACAGTTTTTGTCGCGTTTGAAAATAGAATTACAAAGGTTTTTTAACAACACGATATGAGCAAAGTGCTTTTCAAATTGTGTTATCAGATTTCTCTATTTAGTCTATAATAAAAATAAAAATAAAAGTGTTTTTAGGCCATGTTTGGAAGTTTTTTAAGGGAGGGGGATGACTTTGTGAAAAACGAAGGAGAGAAGGAAAAAAATGAACAACGATAATCTCATCAATAAGAGGTTAATTTTTCTTCGTAATACAAAATTTCTTAAATATGTTGGAACTTAAAAAAAATGCACTAGAGTAAGATTTTTTAAGGTTTTAGAGAGCTTAGATAAACTCTTCAAATGCTTTCATTTATCATACTCTTAAAACTTAAAAATATATTAATCATTAGCATTTTTTTTCCTTCTCTACAAAAA
>Ga0228710_1002441_pt1 | contig 29246 bp, 14 predicted proteins | sample MedpolnodulmetaG_FD_177995 | JGI IMG/M metagenome (GOLD analysis project Ga0228710, IMG submission 177995) | Root nodule microbial communities from Medicago polymorpha collected in Santa Monica, California, United States - pink nodules | ecosystem: Host-associated > Plants > Roots > Nodule...
ATGCTTCTGATGTTCAGCGCTTCTGATGTTCAGCGCTTCTGATGTTCAGCGCTTCTGATGACGTGTCTTCAGGAGCTCTTCTTCAGACTCGTTTCTTCAGACGCAGCACTTCAGAGGCAGTACTTCAAACGCAGCACTTCAGAGGCAGTACTTCAGATGCTTTAAGCTTCAAATAAATTCCTTTGCTCTTGAACTCGTTCAATCAGAATCTTTAAGAATAGTACTCTGAATATGGATCCTGCACACTTGAACAAATTGTTTAGCATATCCAATTGATTATTTTTAATACCTTGTTATTGTCAAAACTCAATAGGTGACTTGTGAAACACCCTTGTTCCAACATAATATATAAAAATATAACAACACAGGTGTGTCGCGTTGGTCACACTCTAGTTATTATACTATTTTTTTTGTTGGGTATGATCGCAGTACTTCCTCTCTGTCCCATATATAAGTGACACAATTGCTCTGATTGACATATCAATGCATATTTTTCATCGTTAATATCTTTAATTAACTATTAAAAAAATTATGAAAATTTAATATTTTAAAAATATTCATCGAGACGAATCCAACAACATCTTATATGATATTATTTTAGCTTTGTATATTATTAAAAAAGTATGGTCAAAGTATGTTAAATCAATAATACATATTGTCAAATAAATTATCAAATATTCCTTCAATTTTTTTTTTTTATCTAATATAAGAAGGAGAAATATACGAAAGTTGTATCAGTTGTACTTTTTTCCATTATCGTTTTTCAAGAAAGCTTCACCATTAAAAAAATACCCTAAAATGATTGATCAAAATGGTTGGAATTAAAAATGATAATAAAAGGTTTTATGTGTCCAGTAATCTCGGTGGAAAAATTAAAAAATCACGAGTACAATATTTTCGTATTTAGGCATATGTTTATAGTATATATAATATACGTTTGGAAATTTAATTGATAAAGTCGCTTTGGCCGAGTGGTTAAGGCGTGTGCTTGCTAAGCGCATGGGGTTTCCCCGCGAGGGTTTGAATATGTTAATATTTGTACAAGTGTGCAAGACCATAAATTAAAATTTATTATGTTTTAATCTAAGTATTGGTTATGATAAAACAAATAGAGAGCAAAAGAATTTTTAAGAGAAGCCAAGTTGCTAGTCAGAATCTGAAGAAGTCGGACTCTAATGACTACCCAGACTCTGGAGATCAACCAGAAGATGGACCTCGGACTCTGGAAGCCAACCTTTGGATAGCTGAAGAACAAATGAGCAGAAGCATTGGATGTTAAGCTATGATAGTTATGAAGATCAAGCACAATGGTTCTGGAAGTGTCAGAAGGTCAATGAATGTCACTTTCATTAAAGGACAATGAAGGACAAAGTGTACGACCACTACCTCTACCTCCAACATTCTCATGTGCATTGTACGAAGCTACAACTGTGTCTCCATTGGAAAAGAACAGTTAATTTCTTATCAAGGAAATGATTCAAAATCATTCATTCATAGGACATTAACCTAATCAAGCAACAAGTCAATGTTGATTGATCAAACTTCTCAAATGACTCTTTGATGCGCTGACACTCTTCAATGTCTCTCATAACAAATAATTGTTTGTTCCTCTATTTTTCTTCAAGAAATTCTTATTTTTTTTAACATACTTTATCTCTCTCCCATAACAAACAATTATCAATAATTTAAAAATTGTACACATATTTTTTAAATATTATAAAGAAAAATTTAACTTTCCACCAACTCATTTAATCAAAATTAGTTTCAAGCTAAACTAGATTCATACTATGTGATATAGATTTGATTGTACACTTCGTTAGTCAAAATAGTCTCAGACGTTAAAATAGTTTCTCTATGTTGACAATAATTTTTTCTTATAAGGATTGATATGACAATAAGTAAATATTTATAGGGATTGTTATTACACTAAGTAGCTATATTTAGAGACTGATATGACAATATTAACGAAACAATTTAACATGAAGGACTATTTTGACTAACGAAGTTCACAATCAAAGACTATTTTACAATTTCGATACATTCAATGACCATTTTGATTACACCTTACACATTCAAGAACCAAAATAACAATTACTCCATTTTAAGTTTGGTTCGTTCGTCTTTTTATTTTTAAATCATAAATATCACTTGTGTATGGGGCAGGGCCGACCCAAATTTTGTAAAAAGTAAGTGATGCTTAAAGCAAGATTCAATATATGAGGCTTTTGTTGTTAGAATTATTGCTTGTAAAATCCAATACAAAATATTTTTTTGTTGGTAGGCCTAAATTTTGGTGGTCTTACTCTTGGGCCGACACTTATACAGGGACATTTGTGTATTGATACACAAATGGTTGATTAATGCTGCCATGGTGTTGTTTCATCACCACCACCTAAACCACTATTTTTAGATGCATTGGTCAACATGTCCACCACTCTATGTCATGTACCGTTGCTGCAATACTACCATGCATGCTTCAACACTCTCATCATATTTTGGATTACCAATCTCATGCATTGTAAAATTCATTCATACCATCATGAAAAGGAAAACTTAAATAACGAAAAACACTATTTTTCTCCTATATCATCAACACATTGGTGACACTTTCAATGTCACCACCACACTAAAAAGTCACATAACATTACATAGTTACCCCTATTTATGATTCACCTTTTATTATAGTTTATGTTTGTTGGTGGACCTAATTCCTGTTTGCAGATTTTAGGTCTACAATCGGTATTGTAGTTGATAAAGCCTTTGAAAGCTGAAACATACAGCTGTACGGTACCATATTGTAGTGGTGTCACATGCAGCAGAGATTTCCCTCTCATAAATGTAATGTATCTTCACATATTTATTACTACCACTATTCCATCTTAATGTCTCAGTATATTTGTTCTTTCTAGTTTCTACTTTCTAGTGTATACTTTCCCTTTTCCTTTCTAATGTTGATGCATTTATTTCTTATGGTGATTGAAGGAAACTTAAAGCAACTATCTTAAGATGAGAGAATTAGACTGACCTCTATATGAGGGGATGCATTTATTTTTATGGTTAATGTCAATGATGTTGCAATTCATACAGACTGTAAGACAACAGAACTTTATAGTTGCAACGTACTTTAAAAATTAATCAAAAGAATAAATTAAAGTTAACGGTTATTAAGAGTAATAGACAGTTTCCTGTCAGAAATAGTACATAGACAATTTAATCTAATCTTACTCTCTTTTTTTTGTTGACAAAAGTAATTATATTCTCCAAAATACATTTTATTGAAAACTGTTTCACAAAAACAAAAGGGGGATCATTAAAAAATAATATCTAAATTAATTAGAAGTTGTTCTAAACCATTATAATTGAACTTTTTACTTGCACTTTAAACCATTAAATTGTTGATAAAATACGTATTAAAATACTCATCATAACTAGTTTAAAATACTTAATTGATTTAATATATACATTTTCTTATATAAATGTGTTCGATGTATTCAGAAAAAAATAATAAATGTATTTAATAATGTAAGTTGAGACCTTTTTAGGGGATAAATTGAGAAATAATACCTGTGACCTCATACACAAGATTATTTTTTATTTTTTTGGAAGTTTTCCCCCTCAAATATAAGAAAAGATCACTCAATTAAGAAGTATTTGCAACTTCTTTTATTTTTATACTCACTAGAACTGTCATCCGCCTGATATGGAATCCCTCATCCTGAGAAATAAGCTGGGAACTTAATTTTGACTCTTCCTCTTTTTTTCCTTTTCGTTTTCGTTTTGCCTCGTTACATTGTAACAATACCAAAAAAATACTCATATTTAATATAAAGATTTAATTGTAATTTTGGTCCTTTATGTTTATTAATTTTGCAGATTTGACCCCTATTTTAAAATTTGACAGATTTGACCTTTATATCACATTTTGAACTAAAAAATTAATATATGTTTTAAATGACATGATATATGATCTGATAACGAAAAAAGGTCAACATCGATGAAATTGTAAGAAAATATCATAATTTTTTTTTATTTAAAATAAGTACTTGATAGAGGAACAAGTTTGTCAAATTTTAAAATATGAAAATCAATTTCACAAAATGGTAAAAATAGAGGACTTGGTCTGCGGTTAAACTTATGAAAATACTGACAAGTATTCTTAAAACAATGTTTAAACAACAAAAAATGATAACTTTGCAGAAAAAATATGTAATTATTAATTTTACATATTCATAGCAAATAGTACATTTATAACATCACATAATTAATTGTATTGATCTTTATAATTTTTATTTTTTTCTTATATTATTTTCGACGAACTCCAAATTACAAAATTTTTCTTTGAGAATTGGAAGTGAAGCCAAAAAAAATCAATTTATATGGATATTTGTTTTTTATTTTTGAGATAGATAGACGAAATTACAAATATATAACCATTGCCACTTATACATACAGATGGATGAACTCTAGTTTAAATCTCGATCAAAACGACCCACCTCACAATTTTGATATTTTTATAAAGACATGTGACTTATATACTTGAACATTTATTACAGCAAATAAAATGAAGATAATATAAAAAAAGCCTAAAAAAAAGAATAAATTAATATGAAACTTTAATGTTTGTTGTGTTGTTTTTAAAGTGTGTAATGTTGAGCACAGTGCAAAGAAAAAGTAAAAGAGACTAAATCTGTGGTGTGGTGTTGTTGGTTTCTTCTGCTACTCCTCACAACACAAACCAACCATTTCTGTATCAACAAACATCAACAAAGGTAAATGTAAATCACCACCTCTTCAACTTTCCCTTTCTTTGTTTTTCAAATTTCTCTTCAACAAACCAACCAACATCAAAGGTTTTTCAAATTTACAACCTTTTTTGTTTTTCACAAACATTTAACCAACAAAACATTTGTTGGGTCTTACACATTACTTGTTTTGTGTTTTTTTAAGATTTTTTCTTCTTCATGTTATTTTACATTTTACTATGAATTTGTTATTTAAATGTGGTTTTTTTTTCTTATTATAAATTTTTGTGCAGTTATTATTTTTAAAGGGTAGTGATTTTTATTTGAGAAATTGCAAAGATGAATGATGGAAGACAAATGGGGGTGCATTACATGGATGGTGGTGGTTTTCCTTATGCTGTCAATGAAAATTTTGTGGATTTCTTTCAAGGGATGAATCACGTGCCTGTCAATTATGCCTTTCCTGGTTCAATGCCTGATCAGGTTTTTCTTTTTTCTTGTAACTTTTTAATTTATATTTTTATGATTTTTATTTGTGTTTCAATTTTCATGTTGGTGGATGTTGGTAGTTTTCGTTACATGGTTTAATTAATTTATGATATGCATGAATTTGTACTTACAATGTGTGTTGTTGTGGGAATTTATTACCCTCTGGTCTCATATAAGCAAAGATTCATTTTTCAGATTCGTTGAATAATTAATGAGTTTGGTTTATAATATAGACCACATATACATCAGTTATTCAATAATGAACCGGAAAAACTCTTGCTTATATATGAGACTGGAGGGAGTATTATTTTGTAGGCAAATAGTAGTGGTTAGTTTGTCAGGAGGAGGAGGAGGAGGCGAATGTTAGTAGAAGGGATCTAACCCTGAACCTCTTGCATACAATTTCTTCAATGTCCTAAACCATACCATTGGATTACTCATTCAGGAACAAAATTTTAAGTTGTAAATAATGTAGGAAGTTTTTAGTTTTAATCGTAAATTTTTATTTTTTTACCAACATTACGTTGGTTTGAGTGGAACTGTGCTCAGATCCTTAATCAAGGTCTCGGGTTCGAGCTTTGTGGATGAAATAATAACGTGGTTGGGACTTGGGAGGGGATACCTTACTAAAGTTGGTCAACCAAGTTTCTCGTGGAGATTAGTCACTGACATAACCTGTGTATACTTCACATAATAACATGGTTACCAAAAAAAGTTGAATAATATCTTAGAATATGGGAATAAAAGCAGAAATTTGCAGCGCTAAATTTGAGTATTATTGTTGCTGCTACTGCTTCCCAACAGTTTTGTAATAGAACTAGAGTAAGAGTGTTACTAATGTTGGCTGAGTCTAGCGTAAGGGGATAGTCTCTGAACATGGTGAACCACAGCTTAATTTCCAGAGTGGAATAGAGTTTTGGTGCTCAACGACTCAATTAGGGTTCACCCAAAAAACGAGCTTGTAATGTTTGACAGGAGGGAGCTAGAGTTTGTACGGTCTATATTTTTGTTCACAAGTTTTTTAATCCGAATAGGAAAATCAAGTACAAAAATAACGTGACAATGATGAAGTGACAATTACTTTTCTGAGTTGAATTGCAACAGTGGACGGGTAATGTCATGCCAAAATCAACTATAGTTTTCTCTTATGTTTGTTTTTTAACCTGTAGTCTTCTATTTGCACGTGCTTTGTATAATATGATACTGTTTTATTATCAAACATGATCATGACTATGTAATTATATGTTTTGTCTAGGAAAGTGTCTACTGGTCAATGAACATGAGTCCTTATAAGTTTGGAATGTCTGGCCCTGGAAGTACATCTTATTATAATTCGTACGAGGTAAATGATCATTTGCCAAGAATGGAGAACAATAGGGTTGAGTGGGAATACCCGTCTGAAGTGATCTCTGAGGAACCAGCTACATCAGATTCTCCGCCAAGAAGAGACGGAGTTAACATGCAGACTATCCCTGAAGAATGTTAGTAGAAATTTTATTTTACTTTACTGTAAGCATAAGTCTGTGATCACATCCTTGGTTTATATGATATAGTTTTTGACTTTGTACTGTAATAGACATTATTAATTACTTTAGGACCTGTTTTGATTGTCTTATCTAAGTTTATCTACTCACATAAGCACTTGTGAGGTTGTTTGGAAGAGCTTATGGAAACAGATTATGATGTGACTATAAGCTGTTTTCTACTTATTTCCTAAAGCTCTCCAGAATAGCTTATAAAATAAACTTATAACTTATACGAAAACAATTTCACTTCATTTCATCTTTTGCCATAGAAATAGCTTATACATAAGCACTTAGATGATAAACACCTAAGCTGTATATCCAACACAGGGATGCTAGTAGCAAATTAGTGCATGTGGACATGGGGTGGGTCTTGTCTCGTCCGACGTAACTCTTTATGATTGTTATCATTGTGTTGCTGTTTTAACTGTTCGGGAAAACAAGAAAATGATATGACAGCATCTTTATCTTTTAGGTTTCTTTTTCAGACAGTCCAAATTATGCTAACCTTTTAAGTGATGCTTTTTATGTTTTTCCTCCCTTGAGTTGAATTAAAAGCCACTGTTTTAGATGTTAATCATTTAGTTAGCTAAGCTATGAAAATCAAAATGTAGTATAATAATTATTTTTAATGTCTTCTGCAGGTAGTCCCAATCATCAAGAGTCAAGTAGTAGCCAGGTTGAGGTAGGAATCCTTGTTATCAACAAGGCCTAAATTTTAGATCTTAACTAAATCATTTTTGGTTTAATGTTCAATCACTTTTTCCTGGTAGGAACACTGGGCCCCCTATGCTTGAAATTAGGGGGGGACATTGTTTCAAAGATAGTTGGCTGATAATGGCATATTTTCATTAGAAATGCTAATCTAGTCTGCCACCCTACATTTTTTTTGGATACAATAACCTTTTATGTAAAAATGTTGATTAAAATGAGTAGTTGAGCAGTACTTGGGAAATAGTCCCCTAGTCTCAGTTTCGGAAATTAAAACGAGTAGACGACACTAAGGATTAATTAAATAGTACTTGTAGTAATGACGAACATATTGTGTTATGTATTTTTCTTATAAAGTTGTTTACATTTGCATGATTTTAGACTAACTTTTCTCCAAAAAACAGTTATCATGATAGAATCAACAATTTCTCTATCATGTTTCACTTAAAACACTCTAAGTTTTTTGCTGGCAGAGCTGTTCCCTAGTACATGTTTATTTTATGAATAAACTGAGCATTGCGGATTTTACTGATCCGAAATACAAACAGAGAATCATATGAATGAGAAAAAATGGAACAAATTTTTTATTGATGGCTGAATATCAAACAGAACAGTAGAGATGTCTCAATCAGAACTGTTTTCTCCACTTTTTATTTTAAAGTTCCCCTAGATCTCATTATAATATGTCAAAACATGTCACAAAGATTTATTTTAACACTTCGATTTCATTTCATATACTATATCAAATTACTGTTTTTTCACAAGCTCTTTTATACTAGGAATTATCTTATTTGAAATGAAGACATAAAAGTAGTATTGGACTTAGGATCACCCTGCGTTTAATTGCTAACTTCAACAAGTTAACCCTTAACTTTTCTATGATGTTTTCAAATTGTTACTTGGTGATCAGAAACAGTATATCCTCTGAATTTTCTAATCCCTGTGCTGTGTTGCATTGCTGCAGGTCATATGGCAAGACAACATTGATCCTGACAATATGACTTATGAGGTGTGTTAAAAGTCTCGCATGCGTGCGTAGTTTTAGTTTTAAAATATATTTTACTTATTTTAAATTATAGAATGTTAATTTAGTTATGATTTACCAAACATCAGATGCAGTTAATTCATGCTGACTTATGTAGTACCGACACTGGACACCGGACATGACACCGACACATGTAGTTACATTCATTAACTTCTATTTTCTCAAATTACTATCGGTGTCTACATGTTAGTGTCGTGTCCGTGTTTGATAGATGCTGATAGCATATAAGATTTATTAATTTAACATATTAACTATTGAGATGGTAAGTAGGCAAGTTAACATGTTGCCAGATTCAAGTTTATGTTTAGAGATTACAGATTGTTTTGCATGTTTCTGCATTTTTAAATTATCTTATAAATGTTCAATATGATGATGATGATGTGTCAAGATCCAACTTTTCTAAAAGCTTATGTTGTTTGGTGAAAACTCATGAATCATTGTATATTGAACAAGCCTCCTCCAAAAGTCATTTGGACTTGAAGTTGGCAGTGCCCATGCTAACTTAACATGTGCTTAAATTCAACTTTGACTAAGCCCCTGTTGGAACTGCGTCCAAATGGCCACAAACCCATGAATACATAGAAGCTTGCAATCGTAGGTTCTCAATAATCATGTTTAGAGTGCTTTGGGACATGAGAAACATGATGCAAACGCCAATCCAAACACTCAATTAAAAGAATAGGAATGTTAAGGATTAAACACCTAAAAGCCTGGTCATATGAGCCCTGGTACATGTTCAAAAACCGACATTGCCAAAGGTTTAAGTTGTTATGCTAAGGCTCATTATTTTTTATTTTTGTGGATTAGCAGATGTTAGTAGTTAATATGTTACGTTGAGGAGGAGTTTATTAGCAGCAGGGAGGGATTGGGCTTTTTTAATACCCCTTGAACGTCTCAACTCATACCACTAAGCCACACCTTCGTGCATAGTTTTTTATCCAATTGTTTCAAAATCATCCCCAAATCAATTAGAAATAGTGTTCATCCTATGACATCGAATTAGATTGTGACTAATTATTAAGCATAACAAAGGGCATTTCCTTCAATATTTGGAATGTTCGCTTTACACCAAAGTGCTTCTTTGAGAAAGTTGCTAATTTACTATTGAAGTGAAATATTTTTGCATTTGGTTCTGATTTGTGTTTTGATATTTTTCACCCTTCAGAAGATAAAATTAGAAATCAGAAGAACAATAGCCACTGATATGTTTTATAAGTCACAGGAACTACTGGACCTAGGGGAGGCAGTTGGAACTCAAAGCCGAGGTCTTCCCCAAGAACTTATTGATACGCTTCCAACCTCGAAGTACAAATTTGGTAGCTTATTCAAAAGAAAAAATTCTGGGAAAAGGTAATATCTTGGTTCTCAACCTTTTTCTTGAGTAGATGGTGATATTGATAATAAATATGAAGTGAATGAAGGCTAAAATTCTGTAATGAAACTTTTTTTGAAATACTTTGTAATGAGAACTTAATCTGTATTCTGTAATCTGATCAAAATTATTATAATGAAAATTAGAGGATATGTGAAGGGAAACTTAATACTTACTTCCTGCTTGTTATATTTATAAACTATAGATTCATCCATATGCAATTTTAATTTATCATATTTTCGTTATCCTCAAATTCAATAACCGCTGAATAGAGAAGAAAACTCATTTGGATATCACCATTTTCATTTCTTATACTTTGTTTCCACATTTCTTCTTCACAAATGCCCTTGAAAATAGAATGGTATATTTGTTTCTTTTGCATTCGTTAGGAGTACAAAGTTTCGAATGAACCTAAATTTTGAAGATTAGGACTTGTTTAGTTTCTAAAAACATTTAGTTTTCATTTTCTAAAACTCGTGTTCATTTTAAATTGTTAATAAAGAGATGCAAGATTCATGTAGTGAACAAATTGTGTTCCTTTTACTCATAATCAAATTGTATTGAAAACAGGTGTGTAGTTTGCCAGATGACTTACAGAAGAGGTGACCAGCAAATGAAATTGCCATGCAGTCATGTCTATCATGGTGAATGCATTACCAAATGGCTTAGCATTAACAAGGTAGCTAAACCCGTTATTCCGAAATCCACACTGAATCATGTTTCTATACACTTTTAACTTTTTCCAGTCCCCTATTCCTCATCGCATTTACCTCATTCTTTTCAGAAATGTCCTGTTTGCAACACTGAGGTTTTTGGCGAGGAATCAACGCAGTAGCATCGGCATGGCGAAAAGGAGCTCTCTTGCTCTTTTAATTTTTGCTCCCCATCAATCTCTCCCTCTCTCTCCCCTCCTTTATTTAGTTTTAATTTCTTACACGTAGGTAGGTGTAGTATGAAAGACTGTGACACTTCTCACATGATACATGTTTTGTTTGATAGAAACTAGTCAACAACCTAGCAGTGGTTAATGTGTGATATTCTCTTAGATGTGTCTACTCTCTTTGGTTTAGAAAGATGATAGATATGGTGTTGGGATTTTGGAATGAAAAATCTTATGAGCATGCATATGATGAATTGAAAAATGAAATATGTATGTAACAGGGGTGATTTTAGTGTTTGTTATCAACTGGACCATGATGCTGCTTAGGCATTTCTCAACTCCATGAACCGTGATGCTGCTTGTAGATCTTGATATGTACCTACTATTCTCCCATGTTGGATGCATTCTTTGTTCATCTTTGAGAAAAATACATCAAAATTGATTTTTAATATTAACCAAAGTATAAGTTTGTTGTTTTGAATCTTGAGAAATTAAAAATCATATTTAATCAGCATGTGTGATACTATACATACAAAAACTTTTTTTTTTGGTTAAGTAGCCTAGTAGCTAGAATTCACTTTTTTCAAGGTGAATAAGTGGGGTGTCTGGGTTCGAACCCCAACCCCTGCAAATAACAATGCATGTCCCTGCCAACTGATCTATGCTCATAGGGACCATAAAAAAAACTTTTGTTGATACTAGTTGATACTCCAACAATTTCCGCTAACAAATGTCTAACTTGAGAGGACAAAGCACATCGATAATGAACAATTCACATTCATCAAACCCCATATTAGCCAAAACATCAACACATTTTATTAACTTCCCGGTAAGAGTGATAACCAATGTCAGTTTACTATTTTTTGTCTCATAACCAATCCAAATGTCTCACGAACACTCCTAAATGTCGAAAGTTATGACATTTAGGTGGGCTTCATTTCAGCCTTCATTATGTCGATGCGACGAGGTGGGCTTCGTCTCACTTTACTTAGAGATATGAGCTAACTAATGCTTATAAAGTTTGAGCAGTCTTTTCCTTATAAACCTTAAATCGGTTTTGTAAAGTTTGGTCATATCTAACTCAAATTTTAAGATGATATCATATTATATTCTAAATTTGTTGCAAGGCTTCATACATCATCCACACATTTTAGACCCCATTCGGCTAGTTGTAAGGGAATGTTAAAAACTTCATCTTTGCTACTAGTTGATTAATTGTGGCCTTTAAATGTTTTAATTGCAGTGTCGAACATCTTCATTGTTTGTTTGAGTGTGAGGAGATAGATTTAGTTCCATATTACCTAGAAAAGTGACCTAGGTAGTGTATTGTATCGGGTGAGAGGGGATGAGCTTAGCCCACTTTTTTTCCCTTCATGCTAGACTAGAACTTCTATGATAGTGTCCTCTAAAGATAAAGGCTGCTTTATTTAGACTAGAGTCGTTATTTCTTCTGGCACTCTCTTAATCTTATTATATGATGATATACTTCTGGATAAAAACTGCTTTTTCTTTTTACAATACAAAGACAAAATATGTAAGGGTTGTCCTTTATATATTGTACTAAGCACTCTATTTGCCTTTATTTATTATTTAGAATATAAAAGCTAGTGCTCATGAACATTCAGTTTGTGTTTACCAATGGTTGCATATCGTGTTAGGGCCAATCCGTGGGTCAATTTGTCGCTTGTTAAAACAAAATCTGTGTTCTGAAGCCGCAATTCACATGCTCCAAGAAAAATGCTTCTTATCCTCCAAAGATACGGCCAAAATCTCTCTCGAAATCCAGATTTTGCAGGACTAGTACTAGAACAGAAGAACGAGACATAAAAATTATGACTATTACTTTTTTCTTCCGGTCACTTTCTCGCACGCTTTATTTTGTTTTTCTTCTCAAAATACCATTTGTTTGGATTCTAGAATCCGGACTCAGTTTAGATAATAGAAAATCTTGTATTGTTCAAATTTACAGAATAATATTGATGTATGATGTTAAGACATATTTGAAAATGACAAAGAATAAAGATATAGGGCCCGTTTGCTACAGATTAAAATAAAAGTGATTTTCACATGAAATAATTTAGAGATTATATTGTAGAGATTTTATGAAAAATCAAAATCTATTTTGCGTTTGTTTACCATGATAAAAATAACTTTTTTAAAACAAATAATTTAATTTGTTTAGATACAACTAAATAAAAGAGATTTTTGTTACAAAATTTAGTTCAATCTTTTAATCCATATTTTCTCTCCTCTAAAAAAAATCTATTTTTTGAGAAGCTGCTCTTAACAGCTTCTCATTTGAAGCTGTTTTTAGATTCTGATTTTTTTTAAAAAGCTGTAACAAACGGATGCAAAACTCTTAAAAAAGATAATTTTTGTAAAAAAAATGATTTTTTTTTTTATAAAAAAACTATAACAAACGGACTCATAATATTATGAAGACATGATTGAAAATACTCTTTTTTTCTAATTTTATGGACAAATTTTGGAGCACTCTGATCAAATAGCCTTAAAACCAGATTTTCGACTGAGACACGGCGAGAACAGCTAACAATGACCTAAACATAAAAATAAAGTTATGATAGTTGGTGTGTTTCTTAAGTTGACCATCTCTATTACAAATAGACTTAGTCTCTGTGCTTATAGAATTCAAATTAGATAATCCGAACTAGTTTTTCCTAAATTCTTGGCACAAGAGTTGTATATGGAGTTTTCGGATTTTATAATCTAGAAAAAACAAGAAGCACGCCATGTTATGTTGGATTTTCGGATTATAAAATCAAAAATCATCAGAAACAATTTAGATTATATAATCTATCTCCAGTTAATTGTCCACCACCTCTAAATCTAGTCTTTAAACTCCAAAAAGGATCTACAAGTGCCCTCCTAGAAAGCCACCATGAAAACTTTGTATTTTGGTCGCTCCATTACTACTCGGTTTGAGATCTAATAATTATGTTGAAGTTTTTATGGTTTATTGTTTTTTATCTTGCATGTTCTCTATTGTTATTTTCAACTTTCTTCAAGTGTGCACTCTATGTGTTTTGGTGAAATGTCTGAGAGGTTCATTTTATCAGTATTGTAGTAAAGGGCTCAATGTGGCTATCACCAACTTTAACATGCTTTCAGCTTACATACAAATTGTCAACATGTTGTAGAATTAGTCACTTCAAGGATCAGTTACAGTTGAAATGAGCGAACAACGCCAATTTTTTCCGAGATGGATTCAATTAAAAATCATGGATATTTCATTATTCTTGACTATTGATCATATGTTGGAGGATTTAGTTTGCCTCTTAGGATTAAAAGTTTGGTTTGCTAATTTACTTTCTGAAACCATATGTATTAATATGTATTTGACCTTTAAAATGCGTAAGCAAAATGTCCTTACTCATATACAATTTGATTGTACTCATTATTTTATAAAAAAAAAAACCAATTATTGAATCAAAATAAATATGATGAGACATATTAATGACAAAAATAAGTTTGGTCTTACTTGGTATACTATTTATTTTACCTGTACATATTAGATAAAATGTATATGTTTTATTTTGGTCAAGGCTCACATTCTTCTTTCTTTCTTTCCATACAATTTCTTGTCCAAATTGCTCATACTAGTTTCCATGTTGTGATATACTCCCTCAGTTTTTAAATATTGACAAATTTTACTTTTTAAGTTCATTCAATTAATGATGTATGTGGTCCATAATATAGACCACATATATCATTAATTGAATGAACTTAAAAAATCAAATTTGCTTATATTTTAGAACGGATGGAGTATATTCAGACACATGTCTCAAACCATAGTCGATATTTGCAATGCAACATACCAGCTTTGCATAAAGTATTTCAATATGAGCTCCAACTCGTGAGTCTACTTAGTCAAGGTTAGAAAAGTAAACACACACTCATACACCTGTTATCACTATCAGTTTCATATTTCACCAGACCCGCATATATGACTGATTGAGACGGGTTGTAACCAAGTTAAGTCGGCCAAACCCAATTTATGATGCACATTAATCCAACTACCATAGGATTGTGTCGGTTACTCAATTGAACTTTTTCTATAAATTTATTTAGGGAGATTAATCATTTTAGTCTCTGAATAGGAAATAAATTGTCACTTTAATATCTGAATATAGATAGATTGTAAAATAGTCTTTGAATGTAGACTTTGTTAATCAATTTAGTCCTTGAATGTAGACTTTCTTAGTCAATTTAATCCCTGAATGTAGACTCTGTTATTCACTTTAGTCCCTGAAATTGACCAACAGACAGTGGCGGAACCAGGAAATTTATGAAGCCCGGACAAAAATTTTATCGCAAATTCATATATGACTTAATATATAAACAGTCATAAATCGAAATAAAAGAGGTTCTTCATTTTGTTAACAAAAGTACAATTTAAAATAGAGTTATTAATTGAAATTGACCATGTAATATATGTGAAGTCTGAAAAATTGACCATGTAATCTGACCATGTAATTCGAGATTTTTATTATTAATAACCCCGTAATATACGCGAAGTCCAAAAAAGCAATCAATAGATTGAATTTTTTCATGATTTCTTAGAGGCGAGTTAAGAACGTTAAAATATGGCTTTACACACAAAAAATTATAAATTTTCGACAAACGACAAATTAACTATGAATTTTTAAAGTGTATAAAACTCAAAAAACAAAACAACGGAAATCTCGACCTATAAATCGAATTTTGAGCTCATTATTTACCGAGACATCTATAAAAATACATAAAAAGAATGTGTAAAGTTTCATAGCATTTCGAAGTCGTTTAAATTTATTTTGATTTTTCAACCAAAATGTGCAAAATTGAAATTTTGTTCCGTGTAAGTGTATACTCAAGAGTCAAATTTAATTCCCTAATTTTGTAAGCATGACTAGAACATGATAAGAACCTTCACAATGGAATTTTTGTAGTTTTTAAACGAGATACAAATTAATTATAAATTGTTTAAGAAATTCATTATTATGAGGGAATAAAAATTCATAATTAATTTATCTCTGGTCGAAGAAATTTAATTTTTTTGCGTAAAGCTATATTTTAACGTGCTAAACATGTATGAAAAAAATTGTGAAAAAATTCAACCTGTAGGTCACATTTTTAGACTACACGTATATTATAAGGTGGTAAAAATAAGAAGAAATTCAAGTTACAATGCTAGAATATATGTTTTGTATTTTACAGGATCATTTTTCAGACATAATGTATATTACAGGGTCAATTTAAACAATTAACCCGTTAAAATAAGAGAGATAAACCCGTCAATAGTGTGCTAAATAAAATTAGGAGGTAAATGTCTTTTCCGAGCCTATTTGCGTGTGAGAATTTTCAGATTTGCCCCAACTTTTTCTTTTTGTAAGTGTGTTAATGGGTTTTTGGGTTGGGTCTAATGTGCAAAAATTATCGATCGAGCCCGGGCGACCGCCCGGGGTTGTCGGGCGGTGAAACCTCCCCTGCCAACAGAGTGGGATTAAAGTGACTACTCATTTTCCATTCAGGGACTAAAGTGACTAATTCCCCATTTATTTACTATATTTAGATATGTCGAGTTTGGCTACATTTTCTTTGTAGCTTGCTAAAAGATGTCCTAATAATACTCTCTCTTCTCTCCTTTTCAAACTCTAGTCGTCACCCGTTTCTTCTTCTTATTCTTCTTGTTAGAGGGGTGATTTAAGGTCAATTTTGACCCCAAAATCACCCCTCCAGGTTGTTTTTCCTTCTATCCTAATTGAATAAGTGATTTCACATTTTTTTTGTTTTCTTTCGTTTGTTTTTGTGATTTCGTCGTCTCTGAACGGCGCTGTTTGTTTTGATTTCCCGTCTTAGTGCGGTGTTTATTTGATTCAGGTTGAAAGATTAGCTTTGAGCAAGTGCAGATCCGATCAATGACAATGACAATGACTTTGGCGTCGTCAACGTTGCAGATTCGGAGACATGAGCATTCCGGAGACTTGAATATAGTCATATTAGTTATACTTGCAGGCATATGTACTTTGCCGTTTTATGCTATTAACATGAATGTTGTGAGTTTGTTCACAGATTTATACTTTTTGTTTTTAGCAAATTTAGATTTGCATTATATCGATGTATTATATTAATTTGAATGAATGAATGTCGTTTATTTTTGTAAAGATAAAAAAATAAACAAACTTTGCTAGTCTTTTTTTTTTGTTGAGAGAAACTTTGCTAGTCTTGTCTTTGCATTCAACCCATAGTGAGACAGTTTTGATAACTCCAAAACAAAAGTATGCTACCACTTCAGAACTGTTTAGTGCAATTAAATCATAATGTTTATTCAAATGGTAGGCCAAGCTATATAAGTCAATTTAATGTTACACAAGTGTGTAGTTTCTATAAAAAAAAAACTATTACACAAGTGTGAGATGTGTTGCATCAAGCACAAATTAATTTATACTATTAGATGAATAAATCATATTATTTGGTTAAATAAAATATGATGCGACTTACAAATTTAATGGTGAAAAGCACACATTTACATTTTATTCATGTATATTAGAAAAAACCATAGGAAAAACAAGTTGTAGATAATGGTTACCCTTGTTAAGATTGATGTTGAATTGACCCATTAATATTGACTTTAATTTAAAGTATATTTTTTCTCAAACCGTTTGATTTTTCCATTTTCAATTTAGATGAGTTAGTTTAATTTCTTCAAAAATAAAAAGATTGTTGTGCGCGTATACTCAACAAATTTCAATTCGTTGTTGTCACAAGAAGATCCTATGCAGTAATACAGTTTTTTGTTTATTAAAAAACATTAAAAACAATCCTAAATAAAAAATATTTAAAGAGAAATATCAACATTTGATGCATTCAATGTTTAAAGAAAAACTTTGTTTTAAAATGGTGCATTCAATACATTAAAACTTTAAAAAAGTAACTTTTCGATTTTAAAATTTACCAATGATTTTTATTTTCTTATCCTTAACAAGTAGCAAGTCTCATATTTAAAAACTTGTATACTTGCAGATTTTTTTATTTTATTTTTTGTAGTAACTTTCAGACTTAGTCTAGTCGGTATTCCTCGTTAAATAAAAGGGATAGCGAAAATTGACCTAGATATGCGGACAAAAGAGGATACTTTTTTTTTTTGAGAGGAGTATAATTTTTATATGGTCCCTATGTCTGAAATAGATAACGAACACAAAGTTAGATTAGATCAAATCCCTTTGCGAAAATGAAAAGGGTAAAAAAGTCACGCCAATCAATTAAATTATTCAAAATTAAAAACAAGATCTTACTTGAAAAAGAAATCAGATTTCTTATCACTATAAATTCAGAAGAAGAAAAAGGATTGATTCAATAGGGTGAGTTTGTTTAACTCAATATCTCAAATTCAGTTTCCTTTGGTATCAATTTTAATAGATTAATCCATGCATAACTATACTCCAACTTTAAATGATCTTTTATAAATTAAAAAAATATAGAAAAATAAACCACCATACATATTTTATATTTTATTGTTTTTGATAAAACCAACACATTTTATTTTAAGTTCTCTGATATTCTAAAATTTTGCTAGACAATAATCTAGTCATTTCATCTTTCAAAAATTCTGCAACGTCATTCTTTTTTTTGGTTATACTGTAATTAGTTATTTTTCACTAAATATAGTTTTGAATTAATTTAGAGTACCTAGCTTTTTCTGGATATTTTGAATAAAAATACATTTTTAGTAACTATGCAAACAACCCAAGTCCAACTAATTCTTTCTGGGTATTTTTTAGTATCAAATAATTATCCTATATATTTTTTGTACAAAAAATTTATTGCAACTTAGAGCACAATTCACACAAACCACCAAAGAACCGAACATGCGATTCACTCAAAAAAAAACCGAACATGCGATGTGTGAACAAGAGCTCTATTTTATTATATTTTGTCCAAATCTTGTACTCAACTTAGGATCAAATCAAATTATCAAATTATACACAAAGGATAAGAACAAAACTAAAAAAAGAAAAACAATATGATGAACCACATAAAATTTATTTATTCCATTCATTGTTACATAGGACTATTGAAGACAAATAACTGAATCGAATCATCTCAAAAGATCAAAACAATTTCAGAAAATTACAACATTTAAAGTTTAAACTTAATAATCCGCAACAAAACAACCTCATCATTAACATCATACATACATGATGGAATTCACTACTCTAATAAATGAAAAATAATAGCAATAAGGTAACGTATTTAATTTACATTAAGATGTGTGGTTCAAATTAAATATATTAAAAAGTTGAAATCTACCTTGTATTGTTGCATAGCAAACAATTCAACATCCTAGACCAAGCTATCCTTAAACGAGGATAAATTCTGTTGCTATATGTTGTTGATTCCCTCATAACAGATTCCATGGTTTCTACAAATAGGTTCAAGCTTCTTATTGGTGGAATATAAAGTGTTAAAGGAACAACAGAGAAAGCTACTGTGAAGAACAATTGCAGCATTTTTTTTCTTCTTTATATGAGATGTGTAGAAACAAAATTCAATTCTTTATCATAAATTAATCCTTTATGATAAAAAAGTGTTTGGTTTTGAGTTTTTTTGGATGAGCTTTGTGGAGGATGTAAGAGAAGAGTCAATGAAATGAGAGAGGACTAGAAAGTTGAGGAAAGAGAAAGAAGGTTTTTGTGTGATATAAAGGGCATTAAAAAAAGAAAAGAAAATAATAGAGGTGGCAGATGATATAGGGACAGAGAAAGAAATCAATTAGCAAGTTCTAGAAACATACATAAATGCATATTTATCCAAAAAATGCAAAGAAGAGATTAAATGTATTTTCTTTTTTTATTTTATATAAAATAAAAAATTTCCATCTTTCCCTCAAATATTTTTTTTTTCATTTTCTTTTTAACTATCTTAGTAAGTATGGAAGCTTTTTTCTCTTCTAATTAAGGTTGGAGGGAGTGCTTATATTGTGGGATGAAGGGAAGTAACCTATAGTTTATACTTTAAAAATAATTAGTCTATAAATTTAAAGTTTTTAAGTGATCTCTTAAATAGTTTATACTTTAAAAATAATTAGTCTATAAATTTAAACATAATACACTGATTGATCATTATTATAAGCAAAAATTTATATTTTAGGTTTATTAAATAAACGATGCATGTGGTATACATTATAAACTACATACATAATTTATTGAATGAACTAAAAATATAATTTTTTGTTTATAATAGTGACCGGGGGGTTTGCTTTTCTTATTGAATTTATGCTATTGAAACAATTAAAATCATTCTTGCAATAAAAACAAGTTTTATCTTACCAAGTGGGGTCGACTATATGGATCGAATTACGCCGTAATGTTTTATCTAAAATCATATTTGGATCCAACTCATTAACCTTTAAATATTTTCTAATAGTTTTTCTTATAGTTTTTCTAGATTTTCCTCCATGTCTTTTAATTTGAATGTCCTCTGTATGATATACTCTCTCTCTCTCTCTCTCTCTCTCTCTCTCTCTCTAATGTCGTCATTCCTAATCTTATCATGTCTAGTCTTACCACTCATCCAACACAATGTCTTCATCTCTGCTACGCTTGATTTTCGTGTTGGTTCTTAACTGCCCATCATTCAGTACCATACAACATCATCGGTCTGATTGATGTCCATTAGAATTTTCCTTCAAGTTAAATGATACTTTCTTATCGCATAAAACACCCGATGCTCTTCTCTATTTCAACCAACCAACTTGAATATGATGTTTTACATATGCTTATATTTCTCTGTCATTTTGTACAACCGACCCAAGGTATTTGAATTGTGTAACTTGGGATATGATATGATCTCCCACTTTCACCTCCATCGGGGAACTACTTCTCCTTTTGCTGAAGTTACATTCCATATACTCGATCTTGTTTCTACTTAGGCCAAAGCTCTACCCTTCTAAGGCTTGTCTCTAAGTCTATAACCTCCCGTTCAGTTCCTCCATCGACTATCCAAGCAAGACTACTTCATCTTCAAAATTAAGACATCTTGGTGCTAACTCTTGGATGTGTTCAGTAAGCAGATCCAAAACTAAAGTTTAATGGTAAGGGTTTGTGGTTGACCCTTGGTGCAATCCTATTGTTAAGGGAAAATCGTCGGTAGTCCCATCTTGTATCCTCATACTAGTTGAAGCCTCCTCACACATATCTTAGATAACTCTAATATAATCAATCTTAACCCCTTTCTTCTCTAGGGCTTTCCACAAAATCTCTCTAGACACTCTAGCATACGCCTTCTCCAAATCACCGAAAACTAAGTGCAAGTATTTTTTATCTGTCTGATATATCTCCATCACATGTCGAAGTAGGTAGATCGCTTTTATAGTCGATCTCCCAGATGTAAAACCACATTGTTTATCGATATCTTAAGTCTCTTTTCTTAGTCTTTGTTCAATCACCCTTTCCCATAACTTCATGCTAAGACTCATTAGTTTAACTCCATTATATTTCATGCAATTTTGTATATCCCCCTTGTTCTTATAGATCGAAATTAAAGTTCTTCTTCTCCACTCATCCGACATCTTCTTTGTCCTATAATCTTGTTAAGAAGTTTAGTGAGCCACACAATTTCTCTATCCCCCAGACTTTTCCACACTTCAATATGTATATTGTTTGACCCAATTTCCTTACCATTACTCATAAGTTTCAATGCTTATTTTACCTCGTGCGCTTGAATCCTACAATAGTAGTTATAGTTCTGATCCTCCTCTCTGATGTCTAGCATGTTAGAGTCTAGTAAGATCTTATTTCCTTCATTAAATAAGGTGTGAAAATACTTCTTTCATCTATCATTAATATCTTTTTCTTGAACCAAAACTTTATCCTCTTCATCATTGATACACTTTGTAACACCCTAAACTCCGAATGCAATAATACATGCGAATAAATCAGAGTTTAGGGTGTTACACACTTCACTTGATCCAAGTCTCTTGTCTTTCTTCCTCGTCTCTTAGCAAGCTTATATATAGATTTTCCTCCCCCTTTGGTACCTAAAGATTGATAAAATTTATCAAAAGCTTGAGTTCTTTCTTCGCTCACCACCTTCTTGATCTCTTTCTTAGATATCTTATATTTATCCCAAGTTTCAACATTTTTACACCTAGACCAATCCTTATTCCCTTTTGATTTTAAATTTACTCTGAACATTGTCATTTCACCACCAAGATTCTTTACCACTGAGTCCAAAACCTCTTGATTCTCCAAACGTCTCTTTTGTTATGTTTTAAATTTCATGTACGATCTTATCCCACATATCATTTGCGCTTCCTTGTGGTTACCTAACACCTCTGTCTCAAATCATGTGTTGGAATATCCCTTGTTTTCACCCTTTAAATGCCACCACTTGATTCATGGAGGTTCACTGTGGCTTCTTCTCTTCATACTACTCTTGTTCCTTAGATCCATAACCAATACTCTATGCTGGGTAGTTAGACTTTCTCCAAGTATGACTTTACAGTCCAACCAAATATTCTTATCTGATTTCTTGATAAGGAAGAAATCTATCTGAGAACATGTCACTCCACTCTTGTAAGTGATAATATGCCCATCTCTTTTCCTAAAACATGTATTAGTTATAGTAAGGTCAAAAGTCGACGAAAAATCTAGGTTGGATTTCTCCACCGCATTTATGTCTCCGAGACCATACTCCCAATGCAAGCCCTCAAAACCTCTTGAAACACTCTCTACATGCCCATGTGAATCCCATCCTACAAAGATTTTTCCTCCTGATGGTATATCCTGAATTAAGCCTTCTAACTCTTCCCAAAACTTTACTTTAAGGTGTTTTTCTAACCCTACCTGAGGCGCGTAAGCGCTAATAACATTCAAGGTGTCTTGTTCCACTATAAATTTTAGGGATATAATCCGATCTCCTATCCTTTTAAAATCCACAACATCTTTCTTCCACTCATTATCCACAATAATGTCTACCCCATTTATCGCTCTAACTTTGCCCGTGTACTAAAACTTAAATGTTGAACTATCTAATTTTTTCGCCCTTTCACCCACATTATATTAATCCTTCTCCAAGTCATAGTGGCCATTACTGCCATAGATTTACTTGTAGTGTCTATAGAAAAATATATTGTTCGAATATTTGTTTTAGGGAGTATAATGTTTGAATCTTGAAAAGCTTTTAATATTTAATAAACATTTTAATAATGATATGTGTTTTCATCTGTGCTCTTTGTAACGACCGAGAGGAAGACAATTTGCAAATTTTCTTTATGTGCAACAAGAGTATCCAGTGTTGGCAACGTATGTGGTTGTGGCATGCCATCATAGAGCTGTGGGATCATAATAATACTTTAAATGTAATTTGTTTGCTATCTTGAAGAAACGTGACACTCATCAACATAAAGTTTTTCGTGTCATGCTTTGGAGCCTTTGGAAGCATAGCAACAACAAAGTCAAGAATGATGCTAACGAAACAATCCAAGAGGTATGTGAGAGAGCTTGCTCGTTGTTAGCAAGTTGGAAGAACTCCTAGCTTGTGCGAGGTGTGGTGATTCGGGTGCTCATCAGCTCATGTAAATATATGTAAATTAGTTTTTATTATTAGATCAATAAATAAATCACATCAATAAATTAAATGAGATATGATGAGATTTATAATCTAATGATGAAAATGTACCGATGCAAGACTATTTTATTCATGGACATTAGGCAAAGTCCAAAACCACCCGTAGGTCGCTATAAATGCAATGCTCTAAACATAGTAGGAATTAGGATATGCATAAGGAATGACCATAGAAGATTTGTCCTTAGCCAAAACCGAGTCGAACCTCTCCAATCCTTGAGGTTAATATAGGTGAAGCACTTGGACTCTTGTCCGCTCTCAATTGGATGAGATTATTTACATTTGCATAATAAGGAATTTGAGTTGGACTCAAAAGACAATTGTGGATGGTCTTTATGGGAAGAAAATCAGCGTCTCAAATTTTGATGTCATTGCTAGTAATTGGAGATAAACTTTAGATTTATGTCTTGCAAACTCTCATATTAAGTTTTTTAGGAGACAAAATAAGGAGGTTGTTCACGGTCTTACTAGAATGGTTCATTCTTTATTTTTTCTGACTAATATCTAACTCTTATGTTGAACGAAATGCAATACGCTTGTTAGTACCATCCAAAAAAAATTGAATAAACAGTTAAAGAGAAAGAAAAAGAAAAAGGTAACATTCCTCTTCTTTTTGGTTACTTTTTCATAAATGGCTTCGCCCACATAAATATTCAATTAAATTATATAAAAATTTAAAATTCTTTTTTAAATATGTATTGTTTATAGAATTATTATTGAGAACCGCAAAAAGAAAATATATATTTTGTTTGAAGGAAAAATAAAATATATTTTTAGATTCTTTATTTTTACAAAAAAAAAAGAAGAGAATATACACACACATAATTGACAATGTATATATATATATATAATGTAACGATTGGTATTGAATTTGATGAATTAAATGGATTAATTATATAATTTTTTATTTGAATTAATTATATTATCCATATCAATATTAATAAATTGTTTTGTTTTGAAGGAATATTAATAAATTGTTAGAACGTCAAATTTTCTAGATACGGTTTATATATGAGCACGTACCGCCCCCACTCTTTTCGGCTATAGAGACATACGTATAGGTTATAAATTTGTGTAGAGTAAATTAATTTCTTATGACTAAATGTAGAATTGACGTTAATTCAAGGACAGACACATGTATTGCATTTTTAATCAACTTGGCGTTGAATAGTTAGGAAGGTGATAAATGAATTTGCTCAAATTCAAAGAAGATTAATTGGGTCCATTGAGAAATTTTGTGCTTGCCAAAAGAAGTAGGTCTTGGAGTAAAAAATTTGCATTTGTTCAATTTATCCCTGTTAAGGAGAGTAATGCGGTTTGGCATAAGTTAATTGTAGATATGGATCAGTCCCGAAGAATATACTTTGTTTAGAAGGTACAATTTGTGGAAGGATGAATTCTTTATGGTGGCGCGATTAATGCTCAATTCGCAATGAATGTGATTATGACTCATATTGACTTGCATAATGTAATTCGAAGAGAGCCCGGTACAGAGAAAGTATTTTGTTTTGGAAGGATCTTTGGATGGGCCGGGAACAACCGTTATGCCAACGGTTCCAGATTTATGTATGTAATTAGTCGCGGACAGATTCGCAAAATGAGCATAAAAACGCTGCAGCAAGGGTTTTTCGCGAGACTGGAGCTGGAACTGACAAAGGGCATTGAACGATGAGCTGGTTTATGTAACAGATCTTTCAGTTAAAAGTTGTTATTTGACACTGCACACCATACTATCCAAGATTGATTTCGTTGCAGATTTTGCTGCGGTTGTTCAGCGTGTTTGGAAGACTTCGATTTTGTTTAAAATAAGCGTGTTTGGGTGGAGATTGCTACAAGATAGATTACGAACATGTGTGGAATTGTGGAATAGAGGTGTGATTTGTGACGTGCGACTGTGTTTTCTGTTTTAGCAACATTGAGACCGTCAAACATTTATTTGCAGACTGAGTTAAATCCTCATACATTTGGAAAATGGTTTTCAATTGGTTGGGTAGAATCGCAATTGTTTATGGTGGTAATGATGTGATAAAAATCTTACTGACTTTCAAATCGATATGCAAATGAAAAAAGGGAAAGGAAGTGTCACACTTAATGGTTTATTTGGTTGGAACATAATGACATTTTGTTCAATCTAAAAGTTAACTTTCCGAAGGTCGTAGATCGTATCAAAATGTTGTCTTGGTCTTGGTTCATTTGTCGGGAGAACAGAAATAAGAATCTTGTTTTTTTTTTTAATTGTTGGACTAATCACCTCTCTTATGTTCAAAGTGATTGAGCTAGACATTTTGTAATGGATTTTGAATACTTCTTGTATTCACTTTAATAAATTTTGCTTATATAAAAAAAAAGTAGAGACGCCATAAAAGTTAAATAATCCTAGCATGAATTTGGTTTGAACTTGTAGTTTCTCTTGATCTATGTACAATTGCTAAAGTGACATATATATTTCAAAACATAGGAAGTATAACAATATCCCTAACTTAGAACCAGACATTGAGACTAGTCAAATCAAAATGAAGACTTTAAGTTGAAGTGGAAAAGTGGAACAATAATTCAAATTACAAAATCTAAAAAGATCAAATACGAAATGCAAATCAACAAAAGTTGAATAAGCACCGTGACCTTTTATGAAAGTCATTTAAGAAAAAGGAGGACAACCTAGGAAAATACTTAATTGAGCACAAGGGTTTGAGCACACATACATAATTGAAAAAATATAGAGAGAAAGTAATTAAATCATATTTCTTTTTAAATAATTAAATGAAATGTACTTTTGTGTGTGAGTGCCTAAATGATGTGTCTAAATGTTTATGTCCAAGCAAGTCTTTCTCGGACAACCTAATGAGTCATAACATATAATAAAACATGAACTCTTATCTTATATTCCTCTAATTTCGCAAGCTCATTGAACCTTGATTAAAATTGAATCTATTACTGATAATAACTAGACCTTGCACCCGTGCTGCCACACAAGTCATAATTATTGAAAACAGAACATTCAACTATATAGAAAATAATGTGCTTATGATGCAAATATAATGGAAATAATAAAATTACAAATAAAAAAGTGGTTCATGTTGGTACATTGCGAAAAATTTCCTTGTAAAACATTTGAAGTGCTATCCATGCTAACACCATTCTCCTCAGTTATTAGAATCTCCAAACCACCCCTGGATGTAACTCTAGATATTGCAATATAAAGTTGCTCATGTGAAAATACGGGTTGTGGAAGATACATAGTAACTTGCTTGAGTGACTGCCCTTGACTCTTCTTGATTATCATTGCAAAACAAACAGACATGGGAAACTGCCTCCGTTGGAATTTAAACGGAATCCTTGTGTCCGAAGGTGTAAGTGATAGCCTAGTTATATCAAATGTATATTGTATGATTAGCCGCTGACACTATATATATCATGTTGCATAGGAATGTAGAAATAATCAACCCAAAAATAGATATCAAACATCTTCAGCTCATTTAAAATGTACATATTGAATGATTAACCCATCATATTATTGATTGAATTTGTTAGGTGGTTGAACTAAATAATAAATATGAAATGACTTTAAAAAAAAAGCTTAATTCATATTTTTTTTAATTAAGACAACAAAGGTAAAATAGGTAAATAAAATTTTTAAGTTTTAAGCTATAAGCTATTTGAAGTAGCTTATCAGAAAATGTTATAAGCTCGTGAGAGAAAAAACGTTACAATATTGGCACATCTTTTAAAATATTTGAATTTAATTATAATAATTATAAAGTCTGGTACATGATTGATGGCGCGTTGCAGTGTAATTTTTTACACCAACTATTTATATATATTTTTTTAAAAATCATGCCTATTTATGTATTTTTAGTAAGTTCAGTTTAGAAATTAATTATAAAATAAAAAACAAAAATTGAAGGACATAAACCTAACCTAGTAAAAAAACTCATCATATTACATAAGAATTTCATTTATATATCGTCGAATAAGGTTAAATAAATTTTTCATCCTAAAAATATAGTGAATTTGTATTTTGGTCTCTGCAAAGGAAAACATGATATTTAAATCCTCCAAAAATTTATCATTTCGTTTTTGGTCTTTAATGGACAATTTATGTCCATGTTAATGTCAAAGTTTTGATATTTTATGTTTAAATAAGTTCAAGATATGTTCGTTTATTATATCCAACCAGAGTATATCTATATTATTACTTCTATTCAAAAAATAATAAAGACATGTCAAAATTATGACCGTAAGGGACAAAAGAACGCAATAGAAATTTTCGAAAGAACAAAAACATCTTGTTTTACTCCCTGGTCCCACATTAGATGACATAGTTGACAATGTACATCATTGACCCGGAATACTTTGACCATATTTTTCTACTAATATAAAAAAAAAATATCATATAAGATGTTATTGGATTCGTCTCAATAAATATTTTCTAAATATTAAATTTTCATAATTTTTTTCTAATATATAATTAAAAATATTAAAGATAGAAAATATACATTGATAAAATAATGGAAAATGTGATATACAACTAAAACAACTAAAAAAAACTTACGTGGCACATACAATTCGTCATTAGCCTTTGATGAATTCAGAGGGTGGATCCAACACAAACACCAGCAGAGTCATTCACAAAATTCACAATGGAAATACAAGTCATGTTAATTTACATTGCCGTCTCAATTTTATTCCATCGCTTGCTGAAAATTTCTTGGTTTTAAAATCTGATTAATTTGGGGCAAAATGAAATTTATGGTTTGTTATATATTTCAATTAATTTTAATCTTTTAATTCTTTCATTTTCTTTTAAATTAATTAATTTTTTTATTATGTATTTCAATCTAATTTTATTAATGACATGAAAAATGAAAATCTAACACACACTTGCCAAGTCACTGTTACGCCATTAATGAGAGTGACAACTAAGTAAAAGTGACAGAGGACTAAAAAAACCCAAAAATTGTTAAACATGGAGACCAAAATAGTAGTTTTAGAAATAGAGGCGCTGTCCTTGTGAGCTTATCTCAATTGGTATGGACAATACATAAAATATGCAAGGTTCGGGGTTCGAATCTCAACCACCACCAAAAAAAAGAAATAGAGGCACTGAAATTCCGATTAAGTTAAAATAGGGAGACTAAAAGTACATTTTATCTAAACAAATATTTTTAAAAGAAAATTGGATGTGATAAAAAAATTCAAAATTTTATTAAAGTAGCATTAATGACCAGTTTACAACGGTTCTCGGGAGAATTTGAACATTGTCTATAACACCTCATTTCATCTTAGGGAAAATTATAAAACTGTAATAGAAAATAGAGATGATGGAAGAGAAAAGTGAGAGTTTCAATATTTCTTATGTCTAGGTTTTAATTTTATCACAAATGAACCCTATTTATAAGGATATATACAAGAGTACTATGAAGCCCAGATACTTTATGAAGCCCTGAGTTTCGGTGTAAAGTCTGAATAAATAACTTCCCAAAGTCTTCACAAGTCTTCAGATGTTCTTGATTTGCCGATTTGCATGATTTCTTCGTGAATTACTTCAAAACCCCCCCTAAAATTGCCACATTTCGGGAAAACTAGAATTACAAACTCAATTATAGAAAATATTACAAAAGTACCGAAATAATATGCAATCGTTCTAATACTCCTCCTTTTTGCTTCTAAAACCTACTGAAAACGACTAAAAAACATGCTAAGAATAACGTAAGATGACTTGTCATCAGCAAGCAAGGTAACCCAAACTTTGCTATGTGTTTGTGTTTCCTCTCAACTATACCATTTCGTTGAGAGGTATATGAACGTGACATTTTAAATTGTATTCCATTTAATATTGCAAGTTTTTGCACAGGTTTGT
>Ga0228710_1002442_pt1 | contig 29245 bp, 21 predicted proteins | sample MedpolnodulmetaG_FD_177995 | JGI IMG/M metagenome (GOLD analysis project Ga0228710, IMG submission 177995) | Root nodule microbial communities from Medicago polymorpha collected in Santa Monica, California, United States - pink nodules | ecosystem: Host-associated > Plants > Roots > Nodule...
CTATAGAGGTAAATTGAGCTATATATCTTTCCTATGTAGATTTCCCTCAACAACAAAAAAAAAAACTTTCCTATGTAGAGTTTTGTTTTGTTTATTTTTAGTGTGCATAAAGTATTTTTTTTTTTTATTTTCTTATTCTAAATGCTAGCATATGCTTTATTTTCAGGGTGCTTCAAAAAATGAATGGTTTGATGTGAATGTTTCTTATGAACCAAGATGGATCATATATTTTGCAGGATTAGGTAACACAAACTTTTTTCTTTTTGGAGATATTTTTATTTATAAATATACTTAACCAAATTAGTGAATAACATATTTGAAATGTGCATTATGCAATAAATATAGGTGTGTTCATTGTGCAAATCTTATTCTCCATAAAATTCTACAAAACGTTCCGAACCAACAATGAAGAAAATGCAAGATTCGAACAAGTGGAAGTGACTTCAGAACGAGCTCCACTATTGTCTAGAAAAGATAGTGATCTTTCAAGCTGGTGTTCATCTTATAATTCATTCTCCAGTGAAAATTCTGATGAAGAAAAGCCAATAATTGAAGGGGAAAGTAGTAATCTTCAATGTTTGTGTGTTATTTGCTTTGATGCCTCAAGGGATTGCTTTTTTCTTCCATGTGGCCATTTTGCAACATGCTTTGCGTGTGGAACAAGGTAAAACACATTTTTTTAATTTCTTTTATTTCAAGGTGCCCTAAAAGATATCAATTAATATAGACTTATATATACTCCAATATTTTTCTTACACCAAGTGGTTCCAACATGTGGCCTATAACACATTTCATATCATTTTTTATTGAAAAATATATGTGCATAAATGAGAGTATTGCTTTTACATTTGTACTTACACACATATGCATGTAAAATTTGAGAAAGGTGTGTACATTAATGTAGAGTTTAATGCCTATTATTTCTGTGTAGAATTGCTGAAGAAACTTGCAGTTGTCCCATTTGCAGAAGGAAATTGAAGAAAGTAAGAAAAATTTATATTGTATAATTGAGACGGAAATTTGAATCTTGAGGTTGATCTTGAAAAATTGAGTGCAAGATCAAAAATGTTTGTCTAGAGAGAATTAGAATTTTAAGAGAGAAAATTGTATTTCTTAAAATGATGGTTTGGTTCATTTCTTAGATGCTTGGGTGATATATAGGCATGAGCCATTACAAGAGAGAGCAATGGCAAAATATAAATAATGTAAATTAATATATTAAAATACCAATTTTGTAATAGTCTTGCTTATTGATTGCAAGCATCAAACAATAAGTATTTTTTTGTTATCTTATCCACAAAAACTTGTGTGATATAAACAATCAATATAGTCCGAAGTTAAAGGCTGCAAGAGTTATGATTTAGTATATGAGAGTTGGTAGAAATTCACTTAACAAATTTCTTGCTTGCTTAGAAAAATCAACTTTCTTCACCTTGAAGTAATTGTTAGCTGTGTAAACCACTTTTTAAACTGCCTTAAATTCACTTAGAGAATTGTATCCTGAAAATCTTAACAATATTTCTCACTTGAAATTCACTTGGGTTGTCATGGTCTTGGCTTTAGGCTCCTTCACTTCAAGATCCATATTCTTCTAATGCTTGAAAACAACTTTTGCATAGATTTCTCCACTTGGTTCCATGATCCTTCATTCCTACCTACATATGAAAACCAGCCAAAAAGTAGTAAAATAGCTCTAAAACCTTAGCAAAACAACTAAAGAAACAAGTGTGACAAGCCCTAGGTAGAAATCTAACCTATCAAGTGTGTGATAGTGTTGGTTTGTTGTGTGGGGTGTGAGTCGAAGGAGGTTTATTAAATTTGTTGGCTTTCATGAAGATACAGAGGTAATGGAGGAAAAAGAACGGTGACAAAGTTTTTTTTTTCTTGTAGTATGACTCAAAATTTGATGGATGAAGATTATTGTTGCTAAAAATATATTTATGGACAATATATATATTTTTATACTATATGAAGGACGATTTGATGCAAATTTTGAAAGGGAATATTTCATGCAAATATTCTTTACTGAAGGAGAAAAAAAAGAAACGTATCTTCAGTGTGATATCCGTTCCAAATTTACGAGTTATATTTCTCTATAAATATAAACCTTGTAACCTTGAGAGAGAGAGGGGGTTGAAAACAAGGGTTTAGAAGTCAACAAGAAAACTAGGGTTTGTATAGAGTTTTCTCTTGGCAACAAACACTAGGGTTGAGATTGATTCACCTTGGGAAACACTGTTAGGATTGAGTCTCTTGGTCACGGGAAGAGATTGAGACTTTGGGTAGAATTAGGTTTGAAGACTTATTCTTGTAACCCATTGATATCTCTTTTGTAAACTTACTCATCATTATAGTAGAAAGGAGAGATGCTCTCTCCCCAAGGCTATGTCAGTATTGGACCGAACTGGGTAAACAAATTTCGTGTGTTCTCTCTTTCTTCTTTCGTTGTTTTCTACTTTTCCGTGTGTTTATAATTGCTCCCAAGTTTATATTGGTTGCTTGATTATTTTACTGCATACATCAAGTATTTTATTGATGTGATTTTTTAAACAAATTCACAACAATTATTACATATTGAACCGTCATTATATACCTAAAGATCTAAAAGACCTTCAAAAGGGCTTTTAGATCCTTTTAGAGGCCTCAACGCCCTCAGATTTAAAGGCGCGTCCCTAGCGAGACACCGCCTTTATCCGCTTCTAGAAGCCTCCAACACGCCTAAATACCCAAAACACCCTTATTACTTGCTGCCCAAGTAACCCAAAATTAGGCCCATAGAAGGCTATAAATACAACCCTTGAGAGCATTCTCAAGGCATACAATATTCAGTCTAAACCCTAGAATACGATACCTAACCTTAGTATCACTTATTGTGCTTTTTGCAAGTACACATATAATTTGAAGTCTTTTTAATAATTATTAATTTTTTGTTTATTTTGTAAAACAATGTTGACTCGGATGCTATGCGGATTACAAATAGGAGAATCTTACATGATAAAGATAGAATTTCTTTTTTTTTTATACAGGTAAAAAATTACTCTTTCCATTTGTTTTAAGTGTCATCTTATATTACTCTCCAATTAATGAAGTGAATATTTTTAGTTTATTTTTTCTATTGTACTCAACAATAAATTTTAATTTTGTTGTGCACAAACGATCTCTTTTTCCAATAAACTTGATCTTAACAACTATTACAGGGAATCAAATTTAGTTTCATGAAAGTTTAAATTTTTACATAGCAAAATGAACAACTTTGTTTAAAAAAAACTTTATATAAAAAGAGAAATATTTGTAATTATATTGAAAAGGAGTAAGTAGGAGTATTTGAGAAAAAGTATTAATGACAAATTGTACCAATAAACTATCAAAATGATAGTTAAATAGAAACACCAAAAATATACTCAAACGACACTAAAAAATAAACATAAGGAATATAACACACACATATGGCATGGGCGAAAAACACTTTTAATAATAATAATAATAATAAGGGTAAAGTGCACTTTTGGCCTTATTACTGTAATCTAAAAAATAAGGTGACGAAACATAAACGCCAGAATCTTTAAACCCTAGAAACGCAGTGAAGAAAAAACGCCCAAATCTGAAACCAAAAGTTCCAAAAGAACACACAAATTCGAATCAGAAGATAAAAATATTTGTGATGTTTGTGTTTCTGGGTTATTGTTCGCAGCATGGAGAAGAAGTGGATTTCCTGTTGCGATTCAATTTTTCAAGTAATTCTAGTTGGTGGGTGGTGGATTTTGTTTAGTTGACGAGTGAGTTTGTGGTTGTTGGGAGTATAGAGGAGGAGGTAAATGTGTTGTGTTTTTGGATTTTGAAGGATATGCTGTTGAAGGTGAAGATGATGAATACGATTGCTTTTCCGAGATTTATGAGTTTTTTGCATTTTATTATTTCTTTTTTTATTTATTTAATTATGTAAATAAGGGATAATAGTGCTTTACCTCCTGTAATATAGGCTATTTCTGGGTTTATCCCCTGTAAAATATTTTTTTTGATTTACCCCCTATAAAATAATTTGTTTTCATAATACCCCCTAATAGGCCATACAAAAACGATTTTTTTTCTTCAGAAATTTTGGTTTTTGTATGGCCTATTAGGGGGTTTTCTGAAGAAATAATTTTTTACAGGGGGTAAATCAAAAAAAATATTTTACAAGGGGGTAAAGCACCATTAACACTGTAAATAATTAGTTGGCTTTTTTTAATTTTTAATTCATTAAATGCCATGTGGCGTCCATTGAGTGGCCACTTGGGTTTTGACCCGATCAAAATAGAAGGGGGCCACTGAGTTGCAAAAGGGGGTGAAGTTGGGGAGCTAGAAAGTTTTTTTTTTAATAGGGGACCAAAATTGCTACGGAGCCAAACATAGGTGGCCAAAAGTGTATTTTAGCCTAATAATAATAAATAAATAAATAAACTACCCGATTGGACTCAAGTAATTACTAAGCTTCACACGAATAATATGGGTTTGATTCCTTACTGAAAAAAAAACATAAAAAAATAATTAATATAACTATGACTATTTCTTTTATCTTTATTTTTATTATCAAATACTTCATATTCATAACGTCTATGTGGAAATTTTTAATAAGGAATAAAGTCATTATGACCTCTAATTTTAGTGCACGAAATCTTTTTATGGAGAGTTTTGTTGGAAAAACCAAGATTAAAAGTAACCAAAATATTGACAACAAATAATGTGTAGCATAATAAAAATGTGTTAATTAATGTGTAGATGTTGAGCAATATCAGCTAAATATCGAACATCACAGTTTTACAAGAACAAAAATAGTAAAGCAGTTTATGGGTTAACAAATTAGAAAGATTATAAGAGGACAAAGGATTGACATGACAATATATAGAGCTGATTAATCTCATTTTTCAAGCATACTCTAATATCAATCCTTTTGTATCTTTTCATAACATGGTGATGATATTCATTATCTTTGCCATCACCTTCACATGTGGTTTTTTTGGAAACGTTGTTTCAATTTCAAATGGCAATGAGATTTTTGTTCGGGATGAGACATATGCCAATTCTTTACCTTACGAAGCCATCTTTAATTTTGGTGATTCTATAAGTGACACCGGAAATGCTGCTGCTGCATTCAGCGACAAACATATGCCTGACAATAGTCCTTATGGCTCAACTTACTTCAAACATCCATCTGGACGTTTATCGAATGGACGACTGATTATAGATTTTATAGGTAATTTTACTCTTTTTTTTTTAAGTTTGTTCAATAAGATTTTCTAATATGAAAGTAAAAAAGAAAATATGAAAATGCTAGAAAAGTAGTCTAACATGCTCTAGTTAATATAGTTCGTTACAATCGTTCAAAATTATTAAATCTTAATGTCAATATATTTATGATTGAAAAATTTATAAGATTGTACTCATTTTGTTTGTAGCCGAGGCATACGGATTACCATTTTTGCCGGCATATATGAATGTCAACAATAGCCAAGGAGACACGAAGAAAGGGGTAAATTTTGCATTTGCAGGTGCTAGTGCACTTAAAAATATTTATTTCGCTCGTCGTGGAATGATACCGCCAAACACAGATCATTCATTGAGGGTGCAACTTGAGTGGTTTAAGAAACTAAAGCCATTGATGTGTAAAAGCAAAAAAGGTTTCATTATAACTACCTACATATTTTGTTTGTTTTAAATATATAAATCTTCCTCATGAAATAACACAACTTTTGTTATGATGTTTGACAGAATGTACTAGCTACTTCAAAAAATCATTGTTTATAGTGGGAGAGATTGGTGGGAATGATGTTCTGCAGTATATCTCATCTAAAAAGTTTACAGAAATAAGAAAAGTTGTTCCCCCATTGGTTGAATCTATTACATATACCACCATGGTATGTTATATCAATTTTAAGTACTTGAATGTCTTCTTTAACCATAAAAACTTAGCTCAATTAAAGATATGACTAAATGAATATTATTCTTGGATAAATCTAATAGTGATTTTTTTTTTTGTATTTTTTTTTTATCTTCAGTCATTAATCAAAGAAGGAGCCGTGGAGCTAGTGATTCCTGGAAATTTTCCAATAGGGTGTAACGCTGGTGTGTTGACAAATGTGATTAGTAAGAAGAAAGAAGACTATGATGAACTTGGGTGCCTGATAGCTTACAATGCTTTCGCCGAATACTACAATGAACAGCTTAAAAATTCTATAGAGACATTAAGACATAAACACCCTCAAGCTAAGATAATATATTTTGACTACTACAACAATCTCAAACGTTTATATCAAACACCACAACAATATGGTGTGTGGAGTTACTATTTTATTTTCTTGTTTGTTTTACCATGTTTTATTTTTGTCAAATTCTTTTGAACATGTACGTCATTATGTAAAATAATGATGCAGGTTTTATTTCTGATAAGGACGAGATTTTGAAAGCATGTTGTGGAGGAAGTGGACGATACCATGTTGATCTTAACATATTTTGTGGAACGGGTAGCTCAACAGTTTGCCCCGACCCTTCAAAATATATAAATTGGGATGGCTCACACTTAACTGAAGCATCATATAAGTTAATAGCAAAAGGACTAGTTGAAGGCCCTTTTGCAAATCCTTCCCTTAAACCTCCTCTTTTCAATATAGCTTAGAATTGGTGAAGAAAAAGTTGCACTTCATACATCATTTTACCAAAAGTGGTTGGATATAATACAATGAGCTAGTCTCCTAATTAATGTTTGAATCTAGACCGAGAGATGTGCCTATATTAGTATTCATCAGTGTTTTCAATATGAATTACCTTCGGCGGAGGAAACCTATGGAAGCTAAAACAAATCATGAGCAAAATATTAGTTTACTTTTCGCATGATATGTAATCTCATTGTGATTTAGTTCTTTACTCCAAAAAATAATTTATCATTGAAAATCGAATGCAATGTGTATTCTTCAATATTCTTTAAAAAAGAATGTATTATGTGATATTCTTTATTTTTTGAATAATATAGATATTTCTCCACTTTATCATAGTTTATCTTTGAAACTCAAAACAGTGAAGAACCTTGGCCTATAAATTATGAATACCATGCTTATCTACTATTACTTTCAAATTGTTGATTGTCATTACCAAATTTTATAATTCAGTTCTAAAATAAAATCATACCCGCATTTATTTTATACTTGTTTTAGTGTTTTTAAAATAAAAAATTAATAATTATACAAGTTGCTCTCTACGATCTATCTAGTAGAAAACTCTTCTATTTTTTGAACAAACATTTAGGACGACACAAAATTAGCTGTCTTTTAAATGGGAGCTTTTATGGTGCAGTCAGGAAACTGACTTTTTTGAAAAAGTTAATTTTAATTTTAATGTTTGATTCAAATTTAAATTGTTGATTACTGATTAATGATCAATAGTAATTCATCTAGTAATGCTTGCAACGTCTTGGACTTGCAGGTACTATTTTATCGTTGACATATTTAACATGCAAACAGATTTGATGATATTATGTGATAGTCTTGAGTGTCCCACAAACACTTAAAACCAGGTAGAATAAAATTAGATTAAGTGTAGTCTTGTTAATCCGATGAATTGATGATACTATGAGGACTGAATTTTTGATGCCACTGTACAAACAGTGAGGTGTTACTCACTACAATTTTGATGTTATAGTGTTAACTTCATCAGAAAAGTCATTTTCACGACTTCACCATAGAATTTTCCCTTTTAAATATATTCACTCATGTTTAGTCATATCCTCAATAATGGTGAAAATGAGATTGGACATTTCTACATAAAAGCATTTTATCATAACATATACTTCATACGTCTCTAAATTATAGTCGTTTAAGGTTTGTACACGATTATTAAATAAATGATTAATCGTGTTGATTTCAATAGTAAAATTAATTCAATTTACTAAAGTACCCTTATTAATCGCGAACAACAAGTATAGTTGTGTTCCAATGTTCTTGTAAAGGTGTGTACTTGAATTGAGCTAAAATATGAACAAAATATGAGAGCCTAAGTCTAGTAATAGTTACGTAGACCAAATGTCCTAGTAGTATTTGATATCGTTGGGGATTGGAAAGTGGATTTCCAGTGGTCTATGATGCATAGGTACGGGTACGGTACTCGGTATGGATACGAGTATCGGTACGTAATGCAGCAATTTTTAAAAAATGAAGGTACAAGTACGTTGATATAAAATATGAAAAAAAATCAAGTGAATTACAACCATTGTTGTTGTAAAAACATGCTTAGAAAAGAATGAATTATAATAAAAAAAAAATAGTATAATACTATTCGTATTTTAATCATGTGTTCAACCACACTTCTATCATCATGTTGCTTCAGAGTTTTTCTTTTTTTGTGCACCCCTTCTACTATTTTCATCAAAATCAAGAGATAATTGAAATACAATAATAAAGAAAAATAATCTTGGTTATTTTTCCAACGCCCACACGTTTTTGCTGTGCCAACAACAATGAAAGAACTAAGTAAAAATGGATATGTTTCTGTGTGTGAGTTAGGAGTACCATACGCGTACCCGGTACGAATGCGTACCTGGTACCGGTACTTTTCCATGTTTGGAGTTCTTTAGAGCTCGTGGCTAAGGGAAGATGATGATTTTGATCAAGAGGAATATTTTAGAGGACACAAGGAAATGCCATTAGGATTACAAGCGACCTCGATGCCAAGAAAATATTTTAGAGGACCAAGATCTTTCATATGAAAGCAAGCACTCATTTAAGATTTAAACGAATCGATTTCTTTGTTATTGTTCCCAGAAATAACGAGATCGTCAACATAGACTAACTTATACTAATCCACGCAATCAAGATGCAGAGTGATAAGGGAGTAGTCAGAATATGACTGTGTAAAACAATACTGCAAGAGAGATCCCTTGAGGTTGGAAAACCAACAACGAGTTGCCAGTTTTAAGTCGTATAATGACTTTCGTAAATGCACACCTGATTTGGTTGAGAGGACTTGACACCAGGGGGTAATTTCATATACTTCTTCATCAAGCTCACCATGTGAAAAGGCATAGTGAACATCCATTTGATGAAGTTTCCAACACTTGGCAGCAACAACAACAAGAAATGTTCTAACAATGCATTTGAGGAAGACTACAAATATTGATCAGAAGTAACTTGGAGTTGGAGCCCGCAGCCTTCAATTGATGAGTTGAAAATTGCCTTACCCATCACCACCCTTTGTTGTGCCTCCTCTCTCCCGGGCTTAGATCAATTCATCCACTTCATTTTTCAATATGAGTAACTCAAAAATAGCAAGCTACGATTCCAAGGTTTTTTTCTTTTCGCAATGAACATTACATGCATGTGAATAATATTGACGAGTGAACAATGCATGCGTGAACATTACTCGTGTGAACAGTACCTGTGAGGTCAATAGTTCTCACTTGAAAAAAATGGAAAAACAAAAAAAAAAAGGTTTAATGACGGCGGATAAGGTTTAGGCGGAAGCAAGACCCCCAAAATCGAGGGCTTTGATGCCATGTTGAAATTCGGGGCCTATCTCATCTTTACAAAATCGGCTTGTAAGGGGATGAGTGAATCCTCTTTTTAAACTTTTTATCAAGAGTCTTATCTATCCGATGTGTGACTATATCCACCCCCTCAAAGACAACACAAGGAAACTCAAATGTCGCAATTAGACGACTAAGGACGAACCATAATAAATGCGGACTTTCCAACAATCATTGATCTTATAAGTTTTGATCAGATGTTTTGTCTTGGCTAGACATTATTTGTACTTTTTGAACAACAACTCTAGTCATGTTACTCAATTTATAGGTTTGGTTTCCCATGGGAAAAAAGTGAAGGAGTGTCTTCACTTGATATGGATGATTTGTTTGTGGATTATTTTGAAGTAGCGTAACCAGTTGTTTTAGACAGCCAAAATAAGCTTAAATGTCCACTTGTTGGTAAGGATTTGGTATGGTCTAAGATTAAAAATAAATCTAAGGGTTTCTCTTACGATTACTGTCAATGAAATACTCAACACCTTAGATGTTTAGGTGTGCATACGGCTGAATTTTTATTTTTATTTTATTTTATTGGGTTATTAGCACCGTTATGTTTTGATGTCTTTTGTTTCTTGACTTTTATAACTTTTCAATCTTAGCACTTCTTGTGCTTTGATTGTTTTATTTTATATAATTCTATTTTAGCCTCTTCAAAAAAATATTGATTGACGAAAGTATAACAATATAACTAAATTGAAAAATATAAAAAAAATAAAATTGAAGAATAAAAAATGGATTATATTACCACAATAGGAGTCCCTCCCTAGCACAAGGTGTGATAAAAAAGACAACTCAAAAATACAAAGAGTCAACCACAAGTACCACAATAAAAGTTTAAAATAAAATTAGCCGATACCCAAACATCTCAATGGGTTCGACCACCATCGCTGACTACCAAAAATAAAAGTAGTGTTATTTGTCTTCAGCTACCAATAGGAGTGGAACTTAACTTTATCCATAAGCTCTGAGATGGGAAGCTAATTTTTTTTTAAATAACCTGTTATTTCGTTCCTGCCATATTACCCAAACGCACAATAGCCACAAAATTTGCATAAAAGATCGACAAGTCTTCAGACCCCCTAAGCAATTAGTAAACTGTAGAAAATGAGCCTGGAGACCCTGAGGATCCACTCCTGAAACACCTAACCAAAACCTGACCATCTGCCACAAAGGAGCATACATGTCGCAATGCAAAAATAGGTGGGAGACTGTTTCGGCCTGCCCACATGCCGTCGAATAGATGTTTGCCTTCGAAGATAAAATACTGAGATTCAGAAGATTTGTTTTAGTGGGTAAACCTTCACGAAGCAAACTCCAAGCTAGAATAGAGACCTTTAAGGGAACCTGTTTATGTCAAATAAGGGCGTCTGAAATACCCACAATCGGTAAATCCTGAGAAGTGAGAAGATGATAACTTGTACGCACTGTATAACCCCCAATAATGTCAGGGTACCAGTGCCACTGATATGGAACATTATGCTGCAAAACAATAGTGTGAAGTAAAGTCCTGCACTCCCCTACCAAATCCTCCTCCCAAGCCCACAACCTCCATCTCCACCTCCACACCTCACCCCCTCCTCCCAACAAAGATGAAACATAGTGGCGACCGAGCACGACTTATCTAATGTAAATATAAATTAATTATCACATTTGTAAAAAATATTGTCCAAAAATGATTGTCATTTTTAGTTTTTAATGTGATATTAATTATTGTGTTTTTCATTGTTCCCTTTAATTAATATTACGAAAATCACTTACAATTTATTATTCTTCACTTCATGTTTAACACAATAACTAAAATGACAATAGAGTAAAATCATTTTTTTTTTCATTCAACATTTTTTAATTTATGTAGAATGATCAAATGCGACGATTATTGTGGGACGGAGAAAGTATTCCATCTAGTCTCATATACAAACAAAGATTTTTTTTAGATTAATTGAATAACTTATGTATCTGATTTATATTAAAATAAAACTATATACATTAATTATTCAATAAATTTAGATCGAATATGTGACTGCCATTGTTGAAAAGGCACAAAGATCTATTGTGACTTTTAAGAGTGCTAATATGGTGTTGTTGGAGGCACTAAGTAGAGGTCTAATTTTGCCAATAATTGATGTTCATTGGGCACCTCCTTTTAGTGGTTTCTATAAGCTTAATGTTGATGCAGCTGGTCCGATAGAGAATGGTAAGTTGAGTATTGGTGTCGTGGTAAGAGATAATGAAGATGTTGCCGTAGGCAAGTCTTTTCTTTACCAAACTCAGAGGTTGCAGAAACTTTAGCTATGTGGAAGGGTTTGGAGTTTGCGAAAGACATGTGTTTTATGAATCTTATCACAGAATCAGATGTTTCTAATGTGGTCTTGGCGTTGAATACTCATCAACAATCTTCCACCTATGTCGGTTCTTTTATTGAAGATTGTATTAGTTTAAGTGTTTGTTTCACAGTTAATTTTTTTTGCATGTTAGGCGTGAAGCCAATCAAGCTGCTCATTATTTAGCTAAACATGTTATTCATAATTTAGATTGCATTTGGATCGAAGAGACTCCACCTTATATTTCTATAGTCTTGGCATTTGATTTATTGTCAGATTTTTGTTAATGAAATTATCTTTAACGTAAAAAAAATACACTAATTATTCAATAAATTAAAATTACAAAACCGAAGAAAGTAATATATAATTACAATTAAAGAAAGTTCATATCCATAATAACAGCCTAATCCAAAGATGGAGTGAAAAACCATCATTCCAATTCTCAACTTCCAAAAGGCTTTGATGGCCGTAAATTTGGAGAGAAAAATTTGCACAACGCCAATTCAAGTTAACCCGTGTTTCACTGCGTCATGTCTTGTTTACCATGTGATAGTAAAATTTCCAAATCAAGTAAATTATATTCAACTCCACTTCTTCTCTCATGCAATTATCACCACGTTTCACACCAAGACAAAAACCAAAAGCCAAAACATTTTCTTTTCAAAATCCTCAACAACAAACATCATCATCATAACAATAATCTCAACTTTCACAGCATTTTTCACACACGTGGTCTCCACCATCATGTGAAATGAGTGTCCTTATGTTTCTAAATCATGACTCTACCACTCCTTCTCAATCTTTTACATCAACATTTAGTAACATAACAAAATGTGTTACCAAACTCAAAACACTCTTTCTTCATTGTTTCTGAATTTGCTTCTTCTACAATGGGACATTCTTCTAAACACACTCCTCGTACCCCTACATATCTCTTACCTTGTGTCATTGCTCTGTCTTTCTTCTCTCTCACAGCACTTCTTCTCTACAAGGTTCTCTCTTTCCTTCTTTTTTTCATACCCTATCATTTTTGTATCTGACACAGGTACAAATATGTATGGTTATTTGACACGACATTGACATTGACACAAATTTAAAAAAAGAATGAATTAATTCAACGTAATTACATGTATCAGTGTTGTGTCGGATACCAGACACGCCTTTTATTAGTTAGCGCCAGGAGCTTCAAATTTTATAACTTTTTGTTTGCTTTATAACTTCTTTTTTTCTCTTTGGGTAATTTCATCTAACAGGTGGATGACGTAGCTAGCAGAACCGGAACAGTGGTTGGTCACAACCTAGAACCAACACCATGGCATGTTTTCCCTACCAAATCCTTTGATGAAGAGACTCGACAGAGCCGAGCCTACAAAATTATACAGTGCTCTTATCTCACATGTGGTTCTGCAGACTCTGGCGGCAAAACAAGACCTAGTTTTGCCGCCAAAGATGCAAAACAACAGAATTGTCCAGATTTCTTCCGGGCGATCCGGAAGGATCTGGAGCCATGGAAGAAAACAAAGATTTCTAAGGGGCATTTGGTGGAAGTACAAAAGTATGCCGCATTTAGAGTGGTGATTGTTGGAGGGAAGTTGTTTGTGGATTGGTATTATGCTTGTGTTCAAAGTAGAGCTATGTTTACTGTTTGGAGTTTGTTGCAGCTTTTGAGAAGGTATCCTGGGTTGGTACCTGATGTGGATTTGATGTTTGATTGCATGGATAAGCCTAGTATTAACAAAACAGAACATGGTTCAATGCCTTTGCCATTGTTTCGTTATTGTACCACAAAGGAACACTTTGATATACCTTTTCCTGATTGGTCCTTCTGGGGATGGTAAGATCTAAATTGGGTTTCTCTCAAAATGTTATCTTTCAATCTATTTTTCATTCCCTTTTTCATTCTATTGTATTGGAATTTGGGTGTTATATAATTGTGTATGGTGATCTCAGCTCATTGAAATTCAATGATATATTAATATCAATCTATGAAACATTACACGACACAACTCTTTGGAGATTATTGAATGTAACAACATGTGTTGGTGTTCAATTTGAAGGGTCAATGCTATATGGATATGAATATTTTGATAGATAAGATCATTTTTGGACTAGGATTGATGTGCATCAACTATGTAACGTTGATGTTTGATTTAACTTCTTTAAAGTGAGCGATTCACGTTAGAGAAAAGTAAGTAATCTCAATTGTAGATGAATAAATCATTAGTCTACATTTCAATATATTCGTAATTTGTTATGCATGTGTAGTTAATATCGACCATTAATATTTATTGATGTTTAGAATTACTTATTTTATCTATAATTGAATGACTGATTTTAAAGGAATCAAATGAGGGTCTGTTGTTTGTTTTGATGATTTGGTGTGCTGTTTCGATGATGTGATTGTGTTGAACATTCGTTGGTCAGGCCGGAGATAAACATACGACCTTGGCAAGAAGAATTCCCAGATATTAAACAAGGTGCTCAAGTTGTTAGTTGGAAAAATAAGAATCCGCTAGCATACTGGAAAGGAAATCCAGATGTTGCTTCTCCTCTTCGTACCGAATTACTTACTTGCAATGATTCTATGAAGTGGGGAGCAGAAATTATGCGTCAGGTTGAATGCAATGGCCTTTCACAAATTGGACATTAATCGATCTTTGTAATTTCAATATGCTTTATGTACCAAACTTTAGTTGTCTGATGTATATTTTGATATGCTTTGCAGGATTGGGATGCAGCTGCTAGAAGTGGCTTTCAGGAATCAAAACTTTCAAAACAGTGTAATCACAGGCAAGTAACTTACTGTCTTTGTCTTAGAGCATTACTCAAAACTCAAAATTACACCTACTGATAAGATGGATTATAATGCTCGCAAAATATACATGGACTGTTTTGCTCAGTTTAGACGACAATGGTTAATTATACATGGCTTAATTGCAATTTTGGTCCTCCTATTTTCACTCGCTCATATAATTGGTCCCCCTCCTGTTTTTAAAATACAATTTTTTGGTCCCTCACTCAGATTTTAGACCCAAAAGTGATGATGTGAGAAGTTTCTATTGACGTGACATAAAACCTATTGATGTGGAATCGTCTTGGTGGATTTATAATTTCTCTGTCATCTGAATTTGCAACATATTCTCATCTTCTTCACTCACATATCCTTTCATTCCCTCTTCACCAACTCCAATTCTCTCATATGGATGATTCTACGCCGGTAAGTTCTATGCCACGTCAATAGCATCACCACTCTTGGGTCAAAAAATTTGAGTGAGGGACCAAAAAACCAGATTTAAAATATGGAGGACTAATTCCGTAAACGGGTGATTTGGGAAATGCCGTTAGGAGTTACAGTGATTTGGGATGTTATTTGGTTAGATCTTCAAGTTTTAGTTATAAAGTAGTTTTATATTGATCATGTTTTTTATGATGCTGCTGATTGTTGTCCTTTGCTTCACACTCTTTTGATTTATTTTTCCACCAGATATAAGATCTATGCTGAAGGGTATGCATGGTCCGTGAGTTTGAAATATATTCTCTCATGTGGTTCTGTGGCACTAATTATACGGCCGCAGTATGAAGATTTTTTCACCCGTGGCCTTGTTCCACTACAAAACTTTTTACCAGTTGATCCTCTAGATCTATGTCCATCTATAAAGCGCAATGTAGACTGGGGAAACAAGCACCCAAAAGAGGTATTGGTTTACTCATTGTTGTATATTCCTGCCATTTAGTTTTGATCCATGTGGACCAATATAGTTCTATTCTGTGTCTACTATTTATACCTGTGTCTTATAAACACCTGCTCAAAACTCTTGTATTTATAAAAGAAACCACAATAGAAAATGTAAGATGTTGCAAAGTCTGACAAAATTAACAAATTCTTGAAGGGAGACGATAGAACATCGAGGTTAAGCTAGTTCAAAAAAAAGAACATCGAGGTTAAGATCAAATTCCTTGTCACATGTTTAGCATTGTATGTTAAAAATTATAATCTTGTTCATTTTGTGTAGTTGAATTTGCCAGTTGAAATGAATGTTTTTATTTCAACTATTCAAAATGAATGTGATATGATATATTTTCAATATATAAGGAAAAACATGGGTATTATTAGGTGTGACATAATACATATATTTTCAAAATATGGGGGTATTCAAAATGAATGTGATATGATATATTTTGAATATGAATGTGATATAATACAAGGTACCTATATGATAAGCACCTATGCTATAAGCACTTAATTGAGTTGTTTATCAAACAGGACCCTAATGGTATAATAGAATTTAGTGTGGTGGTACTATAAATTCATAGAAGATGCAATGCCATGAAACATAGCTGATCCTAGTTTGATTACTCTGTTAGTCACCTATCAATTTTATACCACAAGTCACCTCAAGTTTTCTTCAATTTTTGAACTTTTCTTTGAAGTTCATTACCAATGAATTTGATTAACTGTGTAGTTGCTTTTATATTGTTATACAGGCTGCGGCGTTGGGGAAAAGAGGACAAAACTATATGGAAAGCTTGAACATAGATCGGATTTATGATTACATGTTCCACCTTATCTCAGAATACTCAAAACTTCTCGACTTCAAGCCTACTTTACCTTCAACAGCGTTGGAGGTTTGCGAGGAATCTGTTCTTTGCTTTGCTGATGAGAAGCAGAGGTCATTCCTTAGTAGATCAACTGTCTCCCCTTCACAAACCCCTCCCTGTAGTCTCAAACCTGCCTAGGGTGAATGATCTTACCTGTATTTTGGTGCACAGAAATACTAAACAAAAGATGTGGAACTTCTAATATCAAAGAACATGAAATCACACTGAACTAGCATATGCTATAGTGACTGCCATTGTTAGTATCAAAAGAAAAAATTTGTTATTACATGTAAATTTTTAGTGTTGTCTATGTAATATTTCATCATCATTTAAGAGAGCATACATTGCGGGAATTCTCATTTTCATTTTCTTCCGTAGTCATTTTTTCTGTTACTTTCCCCTTGTCTCCTTCTGATCATCATCGTCATCATCATCATCATTACTACAATACAACGGTTTAAGAACAAAATTCTAGCCAGTTATCCTGTGAGCCAAATTCTAGCGGGGAATTTGCAATTAAAATTTGGAAATTTCACATGATTATTATTTAGTTAAATTAATGAAATTATAAGATAATTTTCAAAAACTTAAACGTCTGGAGCACATTAATGATACACACATAAATTCTTTTTTAAATGCCACAAATAATCTGAGAAATTGGTAAGTAAGCTCTGAAGTCTTAACCAAATGCTATCTCTAATTAGTTTCACACCACACAAAAAATTAAGTCTATATGACCTTTAGAGTGTGAATCAGAAACTGATTTGACTCCTTAACCATATTTATTAGGTTGTTTCTAAAATAGGTGACACAAATCAGAAATCGATTCGTTCTTATTAAATTTAATTACTATTGTTTCTATTGTATATGCGAGTATTATCTATAACTTTGTAGTGTCCGGACTTGAACTTGTGCCCTGTTATAAGCATTTTAAGTGAAAATAAATAACTGAACTTAGCAAATTCAGCTGGAGACACAGGTTCATCAGCTTTTGTTGAGATCAGTGGGATGGAATGGACCACATTTTGAGTGAGCTGGTAACATTAGTGTCATGTGTTTCAGAGAGTCAAGGATGACAAGTTTGATATCTTCCACTATTTATCCAAATAATGGGATACATTTGATACATATTGATTTATGGGATAAGGTGTATAGCATAACAAAATGTGCTCAACATGTTTTCTTATTTGAAATAAGGAAGATATTAATACTTCAGAACACATAATTTCAAAATACAAAATTGAAGGATAAAAGCTCCAACAATAGTCTAATAGCCAGTGGGATCGCTTAAAGAAGCCCGAGTTTCTAAAATTTGTGCCTCTTGTTGGATGATACTTTCCAAAACAGCTTTAGAGGAAGTCAATTGATGGTTAAGATCCTTCACATGTTGAGTCAAGATGTGTTTTGAGTCCAACAATTTTTGCAATGTATCTTCAGAGACTTGTACACCAGGAAACAAAGCGCGCTTTTCAACATCATCCAACCATTCCTTATCAAAACCACATTTTCGCACATCTTGTAATAACTCAACAAATTCTAAGTGGCTTGAACCTAACACATCCAACACACTATGAGTTTGAAGGAATTTCAAAAGCTCACCTAGGCAGTTGTAGGCATAACCCTTGTATCTGTTACTCAATGAAGTGTCCTTTAAAGGAACTGAAGGATGCTTAACTAAGAAACCAGACAACATAGACAAGTTATCATAATCTAAATGCTTCTTGGAAACTAGTTGCTTCAGCTCCCTCATGACAAGCAAAGAAGAATTAAAGTCTTCTACTTTTTGAGAAGGGTCACCTGAAAATTTTGGAAAGAATAATTAAGCATATTTGAGCACAACAAAGTTAACTAAAATAAAATGCAAGCAATAAAATACCTTTAGAAGGCACGGAAGGGAATTGACATGTGACAGGAAATGTGATGCTAGGAGAGGGTTTAGATTTGGAAACTGTTATATCATCATCCTTAGGAATCAGTTCGTCAATATTTGAACTTAGTTTCTTAAAAGCATCATCATTCCAAGAAACTAAACAAATTGTGAGAGAGGAAAAAGTTCAAAGATCAAAAGGGTGATGAATTTTGAAGTTACACAAGTATAGAAAATATATTCAAAGAGTCTTCACCTTCATCATTGGTCTCTGTAGTGGAAATGGAAAAAGAAGTCATGGCTATTTGGCCATCACCATCTTCCTACACATTCAAATCAACAAATGATATCATCATATCTTAAGCTTGTATATATAGGATCAACCTTACTGTATTTAACACCATGTATTTTAGGTTGGAAGAGCCAGACTTCATTATAGAAAAAATTAAAATAGAAAACAAAAGAATTTCAGTGTTAAGCCTTGACAATTATAAAACTTCAGATACAAGATTTAGAAGCAATAGACTCAAAAAAAAAAAAAAAAAATCTTGGAAAAAAAATATATCTTTATATCAAAATTAGTTTAAATCTTGAGTTCATAGGAAATCAATCATGTGGCAATTATTAATGAAGAAATGAATCTGATGATGAACTTACTAATTCTTCATATACTTGAGAAGGGTCCCCTGAAAGTGTAGAACAGAATAGTTAGCCCTCTTTGAGCACCAAATAAAGTTTTTAATAATAAAATGAAGGGAGAAAATCTATACCTCTGTATAGCATTGAAGGAGATTGAAATGCTAGAGGCGAATGAACGATTGGAGAGAACTTAGATTGAACATCCTTGGGAAAATGTTCCTCAATAATAGAGGTTACTTTTATGACAACTTCGTCATTTAGAGAAACTGAACAAAAGGTGTGAGAGAACAGAGTTAAACTTCAAAATGAAAAGGATGAGGAGGTAACATAAGAAAGTAAGATTGATCCAAAGAGTCTTCACCTTTATCAACATTAGTTTTACTAGTTTCCTGCCAGATTTTAACATCAACATCTTGAGTAGTAACAGGCTTTGTTATGGCAACTGGAGGAGAAGCTATGTCTATTTGGCCATCACTATATTCCTACACAAATTCAAATAAAAAATGATAACATCATGAAATCATAATATCTATGGATCAGCCTCACTATATATATTTTAGTCTGGAAGAGCCTTAGAAGTAGCCAATCGACTTAATAATGAACTGAGTGATTTTGATTGAGGTGATGATTTTATTGCCTTGGCATTAGCTGATGTGGTTCCTTCTTCAACACTCATTTCCACTGCTGCTTTGAAAATTTCAATTGCTGCATTGAAACCTTCTTCATCCAACAACTCCTGTAATAAGAACAGAAGCATTAGTGATATGAAACTATTAATCACAAGCAAGGGTGCTATTATATTGGATGAATTTTATGTATATTGAATTGGTAGATTGGTATTGACCGGTGAAGAAGTTGACTCATGTCCTGATTCACTCCCTGATGACTCATGTTCTTCGGACTCTCCGTTTAATTGTTTAAATAGTTTCTCCAAACTCATGGCTACTTCAGGTTCTATAGAAAAATATTATATAGATTAACATCATCAGATAGTAATTGATCATAAGCATAATGATAAAATCAAAATGTTCATTTTCAATTGTAAATCATCATTTTCAAGTTTATCTATCTGCCTAATAAATAAAACTTTATCACTTCATGTGTGTAAGCATAAATTTATAGTAGTATGTGAAGCATCACAAGAAATATGCATAAACATGTAAGTTTGTATCTTTTGTAAATATTCATGCATGATATGTAATCATTTACCACAAACATGCAATAGTTTCAAAGAATATTGGATATAACGTGTACCTAAGAATACATCTCAATAGTGTAAGGTAGAGAACATAATGTTTGTTAATGCTGAAGTAAGAGAGAGTTTTTGACAATTCTGAACACAGCGATATTCTACAGCCTGAAATTGAATTCCTTGGTCATGGCAAAGGCTTGGTAGGTTGACAAATGCTACAATCCTCAGATTTGGAATATTGACTTTCTCATCACCTTCACTATTTGAATATTTCCTCCAACTGATCTGCTTCACTTATCATCAAAGCCTTTAGCTTAGGAAAATCTTTACATGTTGATACCGGAAAAATGCATTTCAACTTGTTGCAGTTTACTACAACAAGTGATTCTAGCTCTGGGAAGCATGTCCTTGAGGATAGACTATTTGAAACTCTTTTATTCTCCAAATCGTCTTCAATCATATACTTCAACTCTTTGCATTCTTCAATTCTTATATAAAGCAACTGTGGTAGATACTTTGTTATAGAAATTGAGAAAACAATTTCCAATTTTTCACATCGCATGATTTTTAATCTTGCAAGGTTTTGGAGGGCAAATGAATTTTTGGGACCAACAAAAATGCATGTCATCATAGGCAGAACATGCAACTCAATGCGTTGCAAATCTAAGTTCATTTCTTGTCCACTTACTTCATTTAGACAAAAGAAACTTTCTACTTTGGAGTTATTTTTTACCATGAGTGTTTTCAAAGCGCGAAAGTTCTCCATGTTCCCACTCAATTCCTGCAATAAATGAAAGGGAAACAAATGTGTGCATGAAATAAGAGAAATTATGTCCGTAAGGCCTAGTTCGATTGGCAAGGCCAGCATTACTAGTCTGGACACTTTCATCCGGATTCGAACACAGGACCTCACAACAATATTTTGATATTGAAATGAATAATCAGGAACACTGATGTAACATATGGAAAGAGGAGTGGGTACCTTCATGGTTGTACCAATTTCCTGAGATATTGAAATGGAATGATTAGTAACACTGAAATCACCAATAGATCTAATATCAACCTTGGAGCATTCAATTAGCTTAACTTCTGTCAAAGCTGGCAACGTTGTGCGATAGTTTTTGGTGCACATTCCTATTAAACTTTGGAGATTACATAGCTTGAGACATTCCAAAATTGGAAGATGAAGGTGGATCACCTCATTCTGGTTTTGATTATCATCACTAGCATTAATAATGTGTCCGAATATGTATATCAATTTCTCACAGTTTTCAATGTAGAGCTCTTTCAGTTTTGGGAAGACATTGCCCCCGCTACTACCATCTCCAATGTCTACTATTATGTGCTCCAATTCATCACAATTTTTAATAGTCAAGGTCTCCAATGACAATTTTGATGCAATTGACATAATAAACACTGATTTTATCTTTGGAAGATTCATCAGTTCTATCACTTTAATATTGCACACGGTATGTGATGATATTGATCTTGAAAGACATTGAGCAGGATAATTTGAACTTGATACCTATAATATAATCCAAATGAAAAAGAACATCAATCAAACCAAACAATCGCTTTCAATTAATGATGAGCTTACAGTTTTAGTATGCATATAACTGAAATAAAAACATAACTTTTCACATACACAAGTCCTATATTATATATAGAATAAACAGTTGATTTGGTCCTTAAACTATCATTCTCTCATCAATTTGGTCCCTCGAATTTTAAGATGGTTACCAATGTGATTGAGCAGTCTTGTGAAAAAATATAAGATAAGAAACATACGGTATCTATTATAAAAAGAAATTATCAAAAGTTAACATGAAAATACAAGAAGGTTACCATGGAGATTGAGCAGTCTTGTTGTTGATCACCAGAAACCAATGGGATTTTAGAACTTGTGGTGCCCTTCAGTTTGTATCTACGACAACATATATGGCTCCAAGATAATATATTGGATTTTATAGGCTCCAGTTGTGTTTGTGGCTTGGAAATGGAATTAGATGACCCTTTAATGGATGAAGGCATGGAATGATGAGATTTTGGAATTATGTCGATGAAACTTGGCAAATCATGAAGCTCCAATTCTTTTAGTGATGCGAGTTCGACATCTTGGTGTTGGCCAAATATGTATTTCAGCTTATCACAGTGTTCTATTGTGATAGCTTCCACTAACAAAAGGTCTTTAGCAGAGAGAAGTGGAAGTATAAATTGTAATTGGGGACATCTCTTAATATTGATAACTTTCAGCTTTGGAAACATTGAGTTGAAGCTCTTGTTCTTATCATTATCACCATTGACTGATAATTCTTCGATTGAGTCATCCAGTACTCTTCTTTCATATGTAATTATGTTTTCCAATTTCTCACAATCAGTTATTTCCAAGTTTTCCAGCATCAGTAGGCTTTGAGAAGTTGACATTTCAAAAACAGAAACTAACATTGAGCACCATGTTAGTTTTATGGTCTTTAGATTGAAGAGATTTAGGCTGCATTTGAACAAGCTTCGCAAATTTTCACAATCCTCGATGGCTAGCTCCTCTAAATTGTTCATAGAGTCAAAAGAGATGGGACCATTGCACAATTCTTCCAAATTTCCCATTCCCTCGAGATGCAGTACAACCAACTTTGAGAACACATTTGGTATTTGTGAACCAACATGTTCAGTGTCTACGAGGCATTGTAGCTGTGGAGCATATTTCAAATTAAGCTCAATTAGATCATTCATACCTTGATCTGTAGGAACAATTTCAGGCATTAGATTTCTACACTCCTTATTAAATATTTCCAACTGAAGAAGCTCTGTTGTTTGCATCAAGTACTTAAGGGTTGCTTCTGAGAAACAATCTTCATGAAGAGATACACATTTTGATAGAGAATCATTCATTGTATTTAAAGATTCAATGAGACGATACCTTTGCAATATAGGTAGGGTTATTTCCTGACAAAAATGATTAAAACTTTTACAGAAGTACAATTCTTCAAGTGATGGGCATCTTTGGATAACCTCAAATGGATTATTACTTCTAATTTTACATTGTTCCAAGTTCAACAATCTAAGTTTCTCCAAGTTTGCAATTTCTCGAGGAAGTTCATCAATTTCACAATGATCCAAATCAATAGTCTCAAGACTTTGCAGGCTTCCCAAACCAGAGATGTCACCCAAATTGACTCCTTCAACTAGTAGAGAACGAATATTCATAAATGACTGAATTGATTGTGGTAATGATAGAGTCTTCAAATCTTCAGTAAAAAAATAAGTACTACTTTTAGTTTCATATGAAAATTTCAAAACTCGAATCCCTACCATATTTTCAAAGAATGAAGTGCGGACATCCACAAAGTCACCCATGTCCATTTTGACAATAAGAATCTCAAGCTTAGAACCATTAAACCTAGAGGAAACCAAGTCCTCTAAATTGCCTTCATATAACAAATATTTGATATTCTTATCCCTTTCAACCAACGACTTTTGATTTTTGTTAGAAAAATTTACTGTTTGAATCTCTTTGTTTGCTATCCATTGGGCTACTTCACGAACCAAGTCATGCATTTTCACATCTCCTTTATCTGTCTCCAATAGTAAACATGAATCAAGGAGTTTATTTTTGGCTACAGCTGCTTGACTTCGAACATCACCGTAACAGTCATAATCTTCTGCAAAAAGACCAACTCCTATGCCAAGTCTGGTTAGAATTTCAACAGGAATTTCTTCATCTTCTTGGAATAGAGAACATAAGAGGAACAACCCCTTAGCTTTTTCATCCTTAAGATAGTCATAGCTAAACTTCAAACATTTATAAATGTCAACCAAATCATCATCAACATCATCCATGGACACATGCTTTTGTAGGGACTTCAAAGCAACATCCCACTCTTCTCGACGTTTTTGGCCCTTCAAACTACTCGCGATAGTAGCAATTGCAACTGGTAGTCTTTTGCATTCAATTGCAATTTTACGTCCCTTGTCAAGAAAACTTTTGGTGGAAATATTGTTTAGATTGGCATGCATTTTAAACATGATCCATGCGTCTTCTTCAGATAAGAGCTCCACTCGAATTGTCTCTCCACATACCATTTTATTGCAGACTGACAGATTGCGTGTGGTCACAAGAACTTTGCATCCTTTGTGATTATCGCTATTTGGAAGCCCTATGTCATCAAAATTAAGATTTCCCCACACATCATCCAATATCACAAGAATTTTCTCACCATTGGTTAGTCTACTCCACAACTTTTTAGGTCGGTCTGATTCATTGACGTCCCTCAATTCCAAGCCTAATGATCCTGCAATATCATCTTGAATCTTTTTTATATCAGGAGCAAATGAAACTGTTGTATCGATGACATGTTTAAATCGCTCTGATGTCTTAAGTTGTTTACCCACTTCTTTTGCCAATGTAGTTTTACCTGTGCCCCCCATCCCATGCAATCCAGTTATATAGTTACTGTCATCTTTTAGTGCATCCAAAAGCTTTTTGTATATCAACTCCCTGCTTTTAAATGAAATGTAATATTGAGAAGAATAACGCTCAACGTCAGGAAGAACACGAGCGATTTCAACATTTTCAAGTTTCTCTCCTTTTTCCATCAGCTTTTCAATCTCCTCTATCTTTGTTGTCAACTCCTCTCCCCTTTTATATCTCCACATACAATCAGGGCAAAATCCAAAAAAACAACTTTGATTTGTTTCGGTGTTCTCTTGAATGAGCTTGTTAGCCCGTGTTTCCCAAAATTCAGCATTAGATTGAATATCTCTACCTTTTGCGGTTGCAACTTTAAAACGCTGCCTCATAGTTATCCTTTCTGCTTCCAACTTAATTTTTTCTTCCTCGAATTCCTTAGCAATGCTATTGAAGCAAAAGATATATCGTGACTTTTCTATTACCCCATTTATCAGTTTATCAGCTAATGTCTTCCCCAACTCTGTCAGGAAACACTCCATCTAAATGAAGTTCAATAGATCAAAGTTAGACATAAAATCTCTTTTTGAGGAAAGTTAGAGATAAAAACTTACCATATGGTCTTAAATATACATTATCTAATTTTATTCTAATTAAGTTGAATGAGAAACAAATTTAGCATTGCATGAAAACTAACAAAGTATCTTTTTATACCAAAAAAAAGGTATGAAGACCAAAATAAATAAAAGTAAATGCTAACTAAAATAGGGAAAGTAATTGTATTAGTAATTTATGTGTCTGATCAAACTATTAGTATGATTTGATTTCTAATTGGATTAATTGAATAGTTATTTGATACGGGATCAATATAAGTGGAAGTTGTTTTGGTTCTGTACGTTCATGTCACATAATTTTTAGCATATTATTTTTAGCCGAGTGCTAGAGGCTTTGAAGAATTACAGTGACAACATCATGATTTTTCTCTTTAAAATATGATGCATATTTTTAGATATTTCTAGAATACATTAGTAATTCATAGAATCATTATTGCTTACTCTAAAGAATGTAGAATCTAGAATATGTCTCCCACACCTATAAATAAACAAACTTATGTACAAATTACATTCAAACCTTTTATATGCAATGTCAATTGCATTCAGCACACTATATTATCTCCTCCAATAATAAGTTAGTTACTGTTGTGTTTCCTCTTACCTCATGCTACTAAACGTTCTACTACTACTTTCTCAAAGTACATTTTCTAACGGTGGTATTAGAGTTGTGTTCGATCATACACTAGATGTAGAAAACTATTTACTCTTGTCACCAACTATTTTTTAAACCATTTATTCTACAATATAACTTCTATTATCCTACAAAACCTAAAAAGGGTTATTTGTCTCCAACACAAAATAAGTATAGGTAGTCACATGGTCCGACTCTGACTACAAACCAGAAAACTACAAATGAGAGAGAGGAGTCAACTCCAGGTAGCCTAATATCCTGAACCTCTGAAGTTGAAATCCAACTAATTTTGTAAAACATGTGGCCTCTAAGACTCAAGTATTAGACAGAGCACACAAGCTCATACGATAAATAAAATGGAAACATGTGCCATATGAAGCTCAAAAAATGGCAACCCGGTGCACTAAAGCTCCCGCATACGCAGCGTCCGGGAAGGGGTCCCACCATTTTGGTGTATTGTACGCAGCCTTACCCTGTTTTTACACAAGAGGCTATTTCCAGGACTTGAACCCCTGACCTTCCAATCACATGACAACAACTTTACCAGTTGCGCCAAGGTTACCCCTCTGCCATATGAAGCTCAACAAGTCTAAAAAGAAAAGTAAAGCTACTAGAGCAAGAAGGAGTCCCTGTCAAAAGTCTTCAACAAGACTTACAATGAGACTCACATGCAACTAAGGAGCAAGAGAGATCACTGTCAGACGTCTTCAACAAGACAAACAAGGAGACTCGCATTCAACTAGAGAGCAAGAACGAGTTTCTTTCAAAAGTTTTCAACAAGAGTACAAAGAGACTCACATAAAAACTAAAGAACAAGGAGGAGCCTCTGTCAGAGGTTTTCAACAAGATAGACAAGTAGATTCATATGCAACTAAGCAGCAAGATTTGTCCTTTTTAGAAGTCTTTAACAAGACCGACAAGAAGGATCACAAGCTCAACTAAGGAACGATAATTGGTCATGTCAGAAGTCTTCAAAAAGGAGACTAATAACAAATAAAGTAGAGCACTGTACAATAATTTACTTAGTCATAATAATATTTAGATTTGTAAAAGATACATCAGAGTCTTATGAACGAACAATAGAGAAAAAAAGTGTGCAAGTTGTAAAAGTCAGCCCAAAAGAGCCAAAACAGATTAAATTTGAAGAATTTATATAATCCCTCTGAACCCTTCCACCAATACAATCTTTGTGTTTCTCCAAATTAGAAGGATCATGTATTGTAAAGAAAAATAAACTCTTTAAGCGCTCCCCTCCCAAAACTCTTATTTTTTCTGGTTGCTCCTTTTATTTCAAATATCTTTCTTCCCTTCCCCTCCAACTCGCAAACAAGGCTTTAGAGACCCAGAGGCTATGAGTATTGAAGATGCTACCCATGCGGGCACAAGTCTAATTATGTCTACTTTTTTCAAACTATGGGTATGGGGACGAGGACGACCCCCATAGTAACTTACCTAGACCCTACTCATCTAAGATTTATTGAGTAAATCATCAAATTGATCCTTGTCTTTATAAGTCACTCTCAAATTAGTTTTTGACTCTATTAATATTTCGAATTGGTTTCTGTCTTTGTCAACAAGTTTCTCAATTAGGTCTCTCGTCATGTGACAAAAACATAAAGACAAAGAGAGACTTAATTGAGAAACCTTTGACAAAGACGGAACTAGTTTGAAATATTAATGAGAGACAAAGACCAATTTGATGGTTTACTCAAAGATTCATTTTCTACTAGTTTTCCTTCTCTCAAGACTTCTCGGATTCTCATCTACATTCTAAAACCGGCAGCAGCCTCTGATGAGCCACCACCGGCCCACAGTAATCTATATATAAGAACTACTAAACTAGGAATACATGAAATGAAACTATGTGAAATTGATTGATTACCTTGCTTTGATTCCGTAAGTTCAGCAAACTAACACACAAAGAATCTTACTAGTTTCTTCAATTAGCAGAAGCTTTTTTTTACAGTCAACATTTGTGTACACCGACTGACTCCACTGAGTTCCAAACAAACTTTACGTTTGGCTTTTCATATCTATTCGTTTCTTTTTTAATAAATGCTAGTCAAAAATCAATTATTGGTACAACCTTTGCTTTATTTTATTTTCAGAAAAATGTGAATTTGTGTCCTTAGAACAAATGTTGATATATTAAAGATATAAATTTTGTATTGAAGTTAAATATTTCATGTAAATTAAATTTTTTCAATAAATACCTGTTATTATTAGAATCTTCAACATGTGTTCTAAGGAACAATTTAACAAGATCTTTATTATATGAGAAATGTGAGGGACACATCCGTGAACCCACTCTTTTAACACACCTAATAGGAATTAATGATGTGTCCCACTTTTTTAATTCATTCAACTTGTAACCGGTTGTTCTTGTTTCTAAACATCTGATTTTTTAATAATTTAACAGTTAGAGAGAGAGAGAAGAGTGTTGAGAAACAACATGGTGGGTTTGGATCTGAAACAAGTCTTCAATTTTGATATTGTCACTTAAGGAACTTTGTTTGTTTTTCTTTCTCTCTCCACGACGGTGTTTGTCCCATTTTTCAGCTGATTTTTATTCAAATTTTACACAATGCGAATTCAAATTTTACACAATGCGATTGTTAAACTTAGCTTTTTCAATTGTTTCATTTTTGTTATTTTGTTGCTTATATGCAACAGTATCGTAATACAAGCTGCCACTCCATAAAGCAAGCAAATTCAATATGCAATGAAACTTTAATAGTTATATAAGCAAGCAAATTACATCCTATTTATTCATGTATCTATGCTTATGCTAAGGTTATGATAGTTAAAGTTTGAAATGAGAAACAAGAACGATATAGTTGGAGTTGGAAAAGTCATTGTCTTTGATAGAGGAGAACTTGGAAGTGAACATAGAAAGATTGTGTTTGGAGGAGATTGAACAGAGGAAATGAAAAGTTAAAACTTAATTTAATAATAAATAAAAAATTCCAACACTAAATGGCTGAAAGGGTTAAAAGTCAAATGAATTAAAAAAGTGGGACACATGGCTAATTTTTATTGGGTGTGTTAAAAGAGTGTGTTAGTTAGGTATGGCAACAAAACCCGTGCCCATGGATACCTGCCCAAACCAACCCCGATTTGACGGGTTTTCCCCGATTTGACTGGGTTTGGGTATAGGTATGAGTTTTCCCCGATTTCAATACACAGGTATGGGACGGGTAACTGGGATATATGTACCCACCCCGAACCCATACCCAAACCCTACCCGAATGTAAAAATGTCATATTTTTGTTTTTGTTGAAGAGGTTGATAATGACATGCCATTTTATTTGGTTTGATAATTGTCATGATATAAAGAACTTTCATTGATAGTTAAAGGAGCAACCGAATTATTCGGTAAGTAAATGTTAAAATGGACGCAAATTGTTGGATAATGCACTACAATATT
>Ga0228710_1002443_pt1 | contig 29234 bp, 14 predicted proteins | sample MedpolnodulmetaG_FD_177995 | JGI IMG/M metagenome (GOLD analysis project Ga0228710, IMG submission 177995) | Root nodule microbial communities from Medicago polymorpha collected in Santa Monica, California, United States - pink nodules | ecosystem: Host-associated > Plants > Roots > Nodule...
ATTTCATTATTATGTTTTTATTTTGGTTGAATTGGATAATTGATTTGAGATGTTTGTTTTAAGTTTCAAGAGTCATGAACGAGTCATCATAGTTATGCATGTATGTTTGTTTTTTCTTTTTAAAACAAAATATTAATAACAAGAGAATGTTTAGTTAGATTACTTTCGTGAGGTCTTTTGGGTGTGAACTGCTGTGGTTTTGAAGGTTTTCCGGGGCTTGTGTTGGTTCGGTTGGCATGCCTGCTGCCTGTTGCCTGTGAGTTTCTTTCGGCTGGAGCAGTTTTTCTGTTTTTGGTAGTGCTGTTAGGAAAATCACAGTGGTAGGGCTCGGAGCTGGCACTCTTTCCGGTAGCTTTTTTGGTGTTTTTTTTTCTGGTGTAGGCAGCAGGTAGTGCGGCCTCTGTGTTGCAGCCCAACGTTTTTTTCTGGTGTGATTTTTTAAGGTGGAACACATGCTTTTGGTGTCTGTTTCAAGTGTGTTTAGTTTGGTTTTGTTGTTCCTGTTCTCTGTTGGCAGCCCCCGCACACAAACCAGTTATGTATGTTTGTGATTATCAATCAATAGAGACACACTAAAAGAGCCAAGGCCTAGATGAAGATTCAACTTGAAACTAGGGCTAAAGATATTGACCATTTATCGACAGTGGTAGATGATAAATGGACAGGAGACGCCATCATATTTTCCCATCTTTGTGGTATGTTTTAAGGCTTTACATCACACTCCTAAAAAGGTTACACCATTTTTTTTCTTTTGCATAATTATTTCTTTGTTCATGTGTTTATTTGCAGGTGATGTATTCTATCTGCCAAAGGTTGTTTCTATTCCAATTACCATGAAATCCCAATAATATGAAGTTTTTACGATAGTCCCTGTGAAGGAATTACGAAATGGTGCCAAATTTGCTCCTATTGGTTTAATCAAAAGGTTCAATTCAGGAGGGGCTGTCAAAGACTTCAGTTCTGGTTTTAATGGAACTGTAAATGTTTCCATGAAAGTGTGTGGCTGTGGCCTTTTTAGTGCTTATTCACCAGCTCAGCCGAAGTTGATTAATGTTGATTCAGAAGAGGTGGAATTCAGTTATGAGGAAGAATCAGGATTGGTGACTATTGATTTTAGTGTGCCAGAGAAAGAGTTATATCAATGGAACATTTCTATTGATTTATAAATCATATACTTTTAGGTTGGTCATTGAAATTTGATGAGTCTATGTAGAGCTGTAGCAAGAAATATTTGTATTTTCCAGTTCTTCTAATGTATAACTAGGAATAAATGAATGAATTTCATAATCTTTTTTATCAGTCACTATGACTCATTTATGTCTCTCTGCCTCAAAAAGAACTTACAAGCAAAAACTTCTAAACTGTGTGACATATTTGTAACTTAGTTGGCTGGCTGGCTAGCTAACGGAGAGAAGATATATTTGATAAATATTTCTAAAGTCCATGCATTTATAATTATTTAATTTTTAAGTATATGACAATTTTGAAACCAAATTACTAAAGCGTATGTACCTTTTGGAAAAATAAATAAATGCACTAATTCTGCATGATGCATATATTTTTTGAGAGAGAGAATTGAAAATGTAGTTGTTATTTCTTTGAAGGGAATCATAAAGTAGGGAAATTTATCTAAATTAAAAATTTCGGTTTATGCGGCTTTGATTTTCACATTTATGAAGGTAGTAATTTTCCGTAATTTGCACTTTTCTCCTTCAAAGCTAAATTTTTGAAAAATACGTTATTCAACCCGTGCGAAGCACGGGTTTGTAACTAGTTGATAATTGAAAATTTTAACACAATCAAAGATATGTATGGTCAATGTAGCAACGACACTTCTTGTTGTTAATGATGGCATGTCCGACGCATGTTTGTGTCAAACACGACAAATGTGATTTTGTTCAATAATGTTATTTTTTAAAATAATTATCGTGTCATGAACATGTTACTATTGTTCTTCACTTTTTCACCTATTTGAAGTTATTAATAACAACTTCTCATTTAAAGATATTTTCTATGTACTACCATTGCCTCAAAATTAAATGGTTAATTTTATAACTTTGTTAAAGTCGCTAACCTCACTTTTTAATAATTTCACCCAATTTCTTTCAAAAAGAAAAATCATTTCACCCAACTTGTCATGTAAGTCCCTAACCAGCTAACCTCACATTTAATTTCAATAAATCTAAATGTGGTTTTAGTTGTCTAGATGGACCGGCTGCGTGTACTGTTTTCAGTAGCAACTTATCCATGTTACATATCAAGCCTCTTCTCAATTTTGTCCCATAAATACACCTCAACTATTAATAACTCCAGAGAAGAAATGTCAAAGAGCACCACATGTGTTGATGTAGCCAAATGCTACATATGTACATCACTGCAAAGATTGTCAAATTGGCAACATGACACATTATTTTGGCATTCAAAGAATAGTTGTAATGATGTTTCAGTATTTATGTCTCAGGAGGAACAAGTGGTTGAATCTTTCGCTCTAATCTGGATCAGGTATATAACACATTACTATGAAGTCTCAGCACAAAGTTCTTGACAAAATTTAGGGCGTCCAAGCGCCAAACATCCATCCATATTTGGGCCAACAAGATGTTGACTTTTCTTTGATGATGTTTTTCTTTATATATCAGAGTAATGCTAACAACATTCTCTTCTAAACCAATAATAAAGTGAATGTTAGAGAGAATGTTCGAAAGAGAGTGTTGTCAACATTCCTCACTCATTCCATACCAAAATATATGTTGTTTTGTTCTTTTCAAAGGTTAAGTCATTAAAGATGACCAACCAAGTTCTCCACGAAAAATTGGTTATCATCAAATTCAATGAATACTCTTTTTTTTAGGGAAAATTTAATGAATACTTCACATAAACAAAATGATTATCAAATAATGTAGGTAAAATACATTTTTTTATCGTTTAAGTTTGACAAAAATACTCGATATAACCTTTAAATTTTTTAAATTTAAATGTCTTTTAAGTTTCAAATAGATCCTTTAAGTTGTTGATTTAATGTACATATTTAAAGTTTTTTTAAGTTTCAAATACATCCTTAAAAGAGAAATTGACCTATTTAAAATTCAAAAAACTTAAAAGACTAACTAGATATTTTTTTAAACTTAAATGACCAAAAAAGATATTTTTTTAAAGGTTTGGTAAATCTTTTTTTTTTTAAAGGTTTGACAAAGATTTCTCAGTTGGTTAGTATTTTTATATATATTAAGAATGAACAAATTCAGTGTTATGATATTAACTATCACACAATGACACTATTGTCTTTGATATTCATGCATTATCGATATTTTAACTGTTGTTGGGAAATACACTGTTTTTTTTTATAGTTAGATATATTTGTAGTCCTTACAAAATTATAAACTTTTAATTTTAGTTTCTAAAGACTTTTTTCACTTTTAGTCTCTATTTTTATTTTATATTTTTATTTTATAGGGACTATTTTGGAGGATTACAAGTATCCATTATTTTGTAAAAAGATTTTAAAATAGGACATTCTTACAAATTACAATATTATGGAGGACTAAAATTAACATTAAAATTTTATATGGACTAAACTTGAAAACTCATGATTTTGTAAGGACTAAAAACATATTTAACTATTTATATCCAAAGTCAAATGACAGTCCATAAACTTGAAAACTCATGATTTTGTAGGGACTAAAAACATATTTAACTCTTTATATTTAAAGTCAAATGACAGTGCATAAGACTATAAGATAATGGGAAGGAGGAATGCAGTTAGGCCAGATAATTTAAGCCAAGTCTAGAAAATAGACTAATGTAAAATATTTTTTTTAGAAAAGGATACAATTGACATCTACTAAATAACTTACCCTTCACCTTATAATTAGATTACACTTTCTTCCACTTTGAATCAATCACTCAGTTATTCCAACCTCTATGATAAATCATAGCAATTAAAATTATTTCAACCCATTGGAAGTGATATAATGATGGCTTGTGTTACAAATTGTCAAATTCATGCAGACGTGATATCTATAACAACATAAGAAATGTTATAAAAATGGAAGTTGAACTGCAAGCTATTCTCTTCGACATATATCTCGCAAAAATTATTTTGTTTAGAAAATCGATCATTGAAATTCTTTGCCAATAAATTTTTAAATGAATATTATTTATGGCTTATGATAAATATTACATTAGAAATACATTGCATATGTCTAACCGAGCAAATTAGTTTTGTAGTTGCATTTTCTTGCGTTTTCATGGTGGATTAACTTTACAAAGAAATTTCTAGGGTTTATCGATGGAAACTATAATTTCTACATAGTCAAGTGATGATGTTTCTAGGATTTTTTTAAAGTTTTTTCTCTAATGGAAAATCTTAATTTTACATAGAACAAAATTTGAAGTTAAATGAATTTTTTTTATCTGGATTAATTCTAAAGACCTCTCTTCCCTAAAAAAAAATAATCTACAAACCTCTCTTGCCAACCAAACTTGGATACTCAACCTTCTTATCCATAGACACGAGAAAATAAACTATAGTCAACCGTCAAAGCTTGTGAGGAGACGGAAGAGTAAGATGTTGTCAAATGGAGCTAGGAAACCCGGTCTTCTTATCTATTTTTTTAAAAATAATTTTGGTAAATTAAATTAGATAGATTTTTTTGTCCAATACTCTTTTGTACCAGCCTAGCCATATTTTAGTTATAAAGGCCCATGTATATCACATTCAATTTTAGGTTTAAGATCTTTCGTTTGAAATCGTGAACAAACATGTTTAGTGAGATTGTAACCTTTCGGTTCCTAAGGAAAAAAGAGTTTCGTGATCCGGAGTTCGACCGTGAAATAAGTATAGTTTGGTCAAAGATTATTTCACTCAAGAATCGAACTTAATTTTTCCTTAACAATTATCTGTCCTTTGGGAAAACTGTAACACCCAAGGCTGACGAGGGAGGGGAGTGGTCGACGGTGCACAAGGCACGACAATGAGCGGCTCCCAACAGCTTCTAAAGAAACCGAATCACATCGGAATGAGAGGGATCCTGAGGCTATGTAGGTATGAGACTACATGGTTGAAGGAAGGCTTATAAGAATTGTTTGGTACTACCTATATCAACAAAATGCATCTTCTTTTTTGTAGCCCATTCCATAAGAGCTCCACAGTTAAGCGTGCTTGACTTGGAGTAGTCTTTGCATGGGTGACCTACCGGAAAGTTTTCCGGTAAGCGTGCGAGTGAGGACAAAACACGCTGAAAAGACTCGTGTTGATTTGTAGGGTAAGTCGGCAATGCCTAAAGTCGTCTGGGATGTTACAAAAACTCATTTAACCAGTTGAGCTCAATCATTCTTTTTTTGGTGGTGGCCAAAGTTTGAACCCTGGACCTTGCATATATTATAAATTTGTCCATACCAATTGAGCTAAGCTCACGAAGACGGTTGAGCTTAATCATTTATTAATCAAACTAGAGATTTTATATTACACTCAAATATAAAAATAATAATTTTGGCAAATTAGATAAAAAAAAAATAATAACATTAACAAAATAAATTAAAAGAGAGTATTAAAATGATAAACTAATTTAAATTAAAGGTAATAATGAAATAAAAAATCACCTGTAAAATACATATTCCCTTTATATATAAGATATACTTAAATTAAAGGTAATAATGAAATAAAAAATCACCTGTAAGATACAAATACCCTTTATATAGAAGATATACACGTGTCTTTACATTTTTTTTTAATTTTTAATTGCGTACCAAGTTTTACCAACAAAATTTAAAGTATATACAAAACATTCCCGTGCAGGGCACGGGTCTCAACTCAAACTAGTATTATACTCATTATGTACTCTTCACAATAACTAACATTTGAATGATAAGCAAGGACAGTTTCGTAAAAGTAGTCAATTTTTTTTAACTCTTGTAAAGAAACTTTAAACCAAAATGAATTTGAAATAGAAGGGAAACCAATTTGTACTATCTTTTCAAAATTATCCTCTCAATAGAAAGATATATTAAATTAATAAGAGTATTTCAGTAAAATATAATAATTAATGTATTAAGGGACAATGTTTTTTTTTGTTTACAATAAAAAGAGACAATCCAATCTCTTAAAGGAGTATATGTATGCACGAAGATTATTAGTTTAATATAATCTTTTTATTTTATTCTATTTATATTTTTCAAATATAAAATAGATACTCTCGGTCATAAATATAAGCAATAAAAGTTATTTTTGGTGGTCTCAAATATTATAAAAAATATTTAACCTTTTTTATGTGAGAAGAAAATTACAAAAAGATTAAGGAGCTAATTTAAGGATACTACATATCATTACATCAAATTGTAGCTTAAGAGTTAAAGAAGAACGAGGAGATTGAAGACTCGTCTAAGAGAAGGAACCATGGAGACCCAAGCTGGCAAGGATATCAACACAACTGCCAACCTCCGTATAAATGTGCATCAACGAGATATTCCAATCTGGAAGATGGATAAGGCGGAAAATGTCGAGTAAAAGGGGTTGGACGGTTTGTAATGTGAGTGGAAGTGCACCAAACAATTTGAATAACAACTTGAGAATCACATTCTATATGAAGAGAAGTAATACCCTGATCAAGGGTGAACTTAAGACCCAAATAAAGACCTCAAAACTTAACAGAAATAACAGTATAGGTTTCAATATTACAATGAAATCCTTTAATGAAGTTGTAAAAAAAATCATGGATTAAGCCATCACAAGCCGAGGAACGAGTAGTAGTAATATGAGAGCCATCATCATTTAACTTATAGTGAGAAAAAAAAAATCATTAGAGGAGTAAAAAAAAAACCACCATCAATAATAGTCTTAGTGTCTTACCTCAAAAGTAAGATTGTTTCAGTCCCGTTTAATGCTATTGTATCCATAATACCATTAAAACAAATTTGTATATTAATTTTTTATTTTTTTTATTTTTATGAATGTATGTTTTGCATTGTAACGATTGTGTTGTGAAAACCGAATCATTTAGAGCCGTTTGTTACATTTATTTTCAATGAAGAAATCACTTTTTTTAAACAAAATAATCATTTTTATATATCAAAATCAATTCAAACAGATCCACTTTTAGGTGAGAGGGTGGGGTCAAAAGTAGATATGACAAAATAATCCATAACTATTGATACATATAGGTAAATATACAAATTGAATTTGGATAGCTTCATAATAATCCTAAGATAAATTAATGGATTTTAAAGGAATGGAAAGGATAACATGTGATATATGTCTGTAACGATGGTGATGTTGTTGGCTTCACAATTATTCTAATTAAAAGGCCAAGACCATTAACATTAAAAATTAAATATAATGGACAAATTAAAGTGGATTTTGAGCAAAGGTTATTAGTGTAATAATTCTTTCAGATTCTTTTTATTACTATATGATATCATATGATATGAAAACGTTTGTCCTAGTTGTTCATGCAATGTATATAAAAATAGCAAATTGTATGAAGCTCCATTAATAATGTCTACCACTTGGGCCTCCCCTAGCTACCACCTTAATGTCTACTTAATTAATATCTTCCACTTGGTCTTTCTTTAATAAACGTTTATCCAATCTCCTAATTATTGATGCAAAAGCAAAATATCAAAATGTTGAATATCACAGCCACATAGCAAAGTAGACTTTTTGTAGAAAAAATAAATACTATCCATAAGACCATAATAAGAACATAAGTCCAATTATACTATATATCAGTCATACTTTAGAGCTTACAGCGAAGTATGCTTAAGATATGAAATTAATCACGTGCTGTGTCTCAATTATACTAACTAAAAATATAAACAATAATAAAAATTTATATGCTTCTTTGGTTATGTATTCCTGTCTGGAGAAAGAATGAGTATCTTGTCAAGTTGTTCTTGAAAATGTCATCAAATAACTTGTTTTTATATATGGAGAAGACTATAGATATCAATGAGAGTTGTCAACTTTTATATTCATTCATACATGTTACACTTCTCTTTTCTTAGCACTATTTTTTTGACTTTGCAAAACTTATAATAAATGGAATTTCTATAAAAATGAAATTTAAACATACATGATTTACATATATAGGATATAAGTGTTGTTTAAAAACACATAAGTTGCCTAAAGTAGAGAGTGATTGTATAATTGCAAGATTTTACAATTTCTGAGGTATTTGCCTTTTTACTCAAATGCATTGTCTTATATCATAAAAAGTGTTGTCTATGTCATTTGGCAACATTTAGAATTTCGTTGCCTAAGTATCTGTTGTGAACTGATAGCCGAAAACTACAGGAAAATAGTGGCCTGAAACTGGCCTAAAAAATTGTTGTCTGTTATAATATTTCCAGCATTGTTTTTTGAATTTTGTGGGCGAAACCAAAAAATTGTGTCGCTGTTTTTTTGTTGTTGTATAAGTTAATTTTGTTTGAGAGAGAGATGGAATGAGTGAAGAAAATGAAAAACGAAAAGATGAAGGAAGCCAGACAAGAGAAGCTAGAAGTTTGAGTGTTCAATAGAAAAAAATATATAAAAAGTACAAACATTGCATTGCTAATCATTGCTAACAAAATGTTGCAAATTGTCTTCTAATTTTTTACGCAACATTTTGATAAATGTTAGTGATCAAACATTACCTATAGGGGTAAATGCAGTAGTGTTCCTAGTTTGAATGTAGGAGCAAAGATTCAGCATATAGGTTATGTGCACTATCAAATGAAAGGTGAGTTTGACGAAATCACAGTAACACCATGATTTTATTTAAAGTTTCAAAGTGTGACTTTTGTCGAAAGTACAGTGCCCCACCGCGATTCTATCAATCGCACTACAAATACATGGAAATGCACAATATGATCCTTAGTCAATATAATCTACTCCGGACCTGTATAGAAGCCACCTCATAAATCTATTTCTAACACTTGCTTTATTCTTCAACAAAGGCAAAGGTCACAACATAAAAGTTTAAGTAAAATGGACAAATTAAAGTGGATTGAGTGAAGGTGACTAGTGTAAACATTCTTTTATATATCATATAAGCACCTTTGCCCTAATCATTCAAGCAAATATATATATACTATACACATAATAATTTGTATGCAGATGGCTCTACTCTACTATTGTTTACTACTTGGTCTTTTTCTTATAAACGTTTATCTCCTTTTCTTTTTAATTATTAAAAAAAGAAAAAGGCTCTATTAGTCTTCCACTTGTTCCTCTCCTAGCTGCCACTTTAATGCAAATTAATCAATTAATCAATGTCTTCCACTTGGAATTTTTCTTATTTGTATTCAATATAAATAGATATTTTTTTGGTCTATATAAGGATGATTTTGTAAACAAATATCATAGTGAGCAACGTACTACTAGCTACTTATCACTATGGCTAGTCAACAATCTTTGCTAGACAAGCCTAGAAAATCTCTTCCCAAAACTTTTTGGTTAATCCTCTCTTTAGTTGCTATCATAAGTTCATCAGCCCTTATTATTTCTCATCTAAACAAACCTATTTCCTTCATCAATCTCTCATCAGCTCCTAATCTATGTGAGCATGCTCTTGATACAAATTCATGCTTAACTCATGTAGCAGAAGTATCTCACGTCTCAACTTTGGTCACAACAAAAGACCAAAACTTGCATGTACTCTTGTCCTTATTAACCAAGTCCACTGCACACATTAAAAAAACCATGGACACGACCAATGTTATCAAACGCCGAATTAACAGCCCTAGAGAAGAAATTGCTTTGAGTGACTGTGAACAACTAATGGACTTGTCCATGAACAGAATTTGGGACTCGATGTTAAAGCTAACAAAAAATAATATTGACTCGCATCAAGATGCACATACATGGCTAAGCAGTGTGCTCACTAACCATGCAACTTGCTTGGATGGATTAGAAGGTACATCTCGGGCCGTTATGGAAAATGACCTTCAAGACTTGATATCCAGGGCTAGATCTTCCCTAGCTGTGTTTCTTGCCGTTTTTCCTCAAAAGGATCATGACCAATTCATTGATGAAACATTGATTGGAGAATTTCCTTCCTGGGTTACAAGCAAAGATAGGAGGCTTTTGGAGTCCGCGGTTGGGGACATAAAGGCAAATGTTGTGGTGGCTCAGGATGGGAGTGGCAAGTTCAAGACTGTGGCTGAGGCTGTGGCATCTGCACCTGACAACGGTAAGACAAAGTATGTTATCTATGTGAAAAAGGGAACATACAAAGAGAACATTGACATTGGTTCTAAAAAAACAAATGTTATGCTTGTTGGTGATGGTATGGATGCAACAATAATCACAGGCAACTTAAATTTCATTGATGGTACAACCACCTTCAAAAGTTCAACTGTCGGTATGGATCCTTCCCTTTCTTATAATTACAACTTCATTTTCTAAGTCTTATGTACTAGATCTAAATTAATTTGCCAAGTTCATACTCTAATTGTATGGAATGCCTATCCACTAACCACATAATAATCTGGTTTTGCAGCTGCGGTTGGGGATGGATTTATGGCACAAGACATTTGGTTCCAAAATACAGCAGGAGCAGCGAAGCACCAGGCAGTGGCTCTCCGTGTTGGCTCTGACCAATCTGTCATCAACCGTTGCCGCATTGACGCCTTTCAAGATACTCTTTACGCACACTCCAACCGGCAATTTTACCGTGACTCTGTCATTACAGGTACCATTGACTTCATCTTTGGAAACGCAGCTGTTGTGTTCCAGAAATGCAAGTTGGTGGCCCGAAAGCCCATGGCCAACCAAAACAACATGTTTACAGCCCAAGGTCGAGAAGACCCCGGTCAAAACACAGGAACTTCAATTCAACAATGTGACCTAACACCAAGTTCAGACCTTAAGCCCGTTGCAGGCTCCATCAAAACATTCTTGGGTCGCCCGTGGAAGAAATACTCAAGGACTGTTGTGATGCAATCCTTTCTGGACAGCCACATTGACCCAACAGGATGGGCTGAATGGGATGCCGCGAGTAAGGACTTTCTGCAGACACTATACTACGGAGAGTACTTGAACAACGGGCCAGGTGCTGGTACTGCCAAAAGAGTGACTTGGCCAGGTTATCATGTCATCAAAACTGCTGCAGAGGCTAGCAAGTTTACAGTAGCACAACTAATCCAAGGTAATGTTTGGTTGAAGAACACAGGGGTGGCCTTTACTGAGGGCTTGTAATATGAACATTTGTAAGCAAGTTTGTTTCTGACATGAGTGAATGTTGTAGAAAATAAAATAGAAATTTGCGCTTTGAGGGCAGAAGGTTTGAAATGGAATATTTTCTAAGGGAGGATGCTGTAATCTTTTATGGTCTTGTAATGAATGACTCATGTCAAAGCTAATATTGTATTTTATCGAATAAGATAGTACACTGCACCTTGCTCATTGTTCGTACATGAATGCCTCGTCCTTAACATGTCTTGTAATATTTGAATATCATGATCTCGTATGTTTGAATAGTATGATATTAAGGTCATGCTCCCCATTTCAAGAAAAAGTTCATAGTATCCCCTATTGTATTAGATCTAAAATCATTTGTTAAGTTCACACTCTACCCATTGGCTGTCACATTTCAGCCCAAAACATGCCAAATTTCAAGCACAAATTTGGATAACTCTTCCTTAACGTGTGTTACATTGTTTGAATGTTAATTAATGTCTTATATTTGAATAACATGATATTTCATCATTGCTATATTTAAAATATCAGATTTAGATGAATAAAATGACTAAACTATTAGAGATTTAATTTTTCATAATAAGTTGATAAATCTACTTATAAAATGTCACTAATATTTGAGCAACTTCAACTTGAACAACTTGCATAAACCAAATTTGAGTTGAGCAACTTGCATAAAACAAATTTAACCAATCAGATTCGGAGATATTATAACACATAAATATTTCAAACATTTGAATTGTATCAGAATTTGAACAAACAACTGTACCTTACACACCGTACCTTATGATTTGGCATGCTACGGTGTGGTCATTATGGAAAACGAGGAATGATATAATCTTCAACAACGGGGAGACTGAGGTGTTAAGCATTGTGGAAGATGTGAAGGTACTGTCGTGGAGATGGTGTTTATCTAGGTTGGATATTCCTTTGTGCTTGTTTTATGAGTGGTCTTGGGACCCGAATGATTGTTTGCGTCGGGCAGCGGTGTAGTGGGGTGGGCAGCTGCTGTTTTGGTGCTGTTGCTGTCTGGTGTGGTTGCATTCTGCCGTTGCGCAGGGCCGTGTGTGGCTGTTTTTCTGCTATTTTGCTGAACTTTGTCCCGGCTGTGTTTTGCTTCATGTTTGTGTTTGGGTGGGTTAGCAATGCCTCTGAAATTTCGTATGGTTTTCCAAATTGCAGGGCCATAACTACTGTCATCTGTGGGAGTGGTGTTTGGGATTTTTTCGCTTTTGGTGGTTGGTGGGTTTGGGTGTTTCGGGTATATCCGGCACCTTTTGTAATTTGTTTTCTTGCGTACCTAGTGCATCTTGTGCGGGTATTGCTTAATATTTTTATTTTTTTTCAGGTATTACTTAATAAAATTGTGCTGTTTAAAAAAAAAATCCCTTACCCCTAAATAAGAAGAAAAACCACTTCATCAAAACTATTTCCATTGCTCAGGGCCGTTCCTTAAAATTGGAGGCCCGACACGTTAAAGTAAATTGGCTCTTAACATACAAATGCAACTGAATTCACATATCAAACAGTTATAGCATGTTCCACATTATTAGCACTGAAGAGGGTAAAGAGTAGTATATTAAATGTTTGGGGAAATTGCGTTGACCTTCTCTAAAGTCTCTTTAAATGACACTCACATCCCTTATAATTTTCAAAAAAACTCATCTCCCCTACACTGCCTAAAAATACCGCTTCGACATCTTTTCGACACGCTCATGTCTCTTCCTGTGTTCAATGATACAGTTAGAATTTTCACTTTAATTTGAAGATTTAAGATGTACAATCATACATCTAGTATATGCAATTTGAAAGGCATGGTTATCTTCTTGATGAATGACAAATTGAGCAGGAAGTATCACAGAAAGTCCGGGGATGAATGGTTTTAATCTTGTGTTTGTTAAGGAGTTTTGGTATTGTTAAAAGATAAGGTGCGCATTATGTTTGATCAATTTCATGCAAATGAGGTGGTGCCTAACCTATCATATTTTGTGGCTTTGATTTCGAAAACCTCTTCACCTTTGGCTTTGAAGGATTTTCGGCCTATACCTTTGCTAGGAACTCTTTATAAGCTTCTTTCATAGGTCTTAGCTAGAAGGTTGGCCGGTGTTACGGATTCAATTATTTCTTCTTTCAAATCAGTTTTTCTTAAAGGTCGCAATTTCGCCGGTCAATGTTTGATCTTAAAAGTGGATTTCAAGAAGGTTTATAATTCAGTGAATCGGGCCTTTTTGGAGTATATGATGGTGAAAGTGGGGTTATGTACGAAGTGGAAGCCTAACAAAGGAGATTAATATTCAAAGAGGGCTAAAACAAGGGATCCTATAAATAACTATTTCAACGTGTCCAAAGATTAGCCACCGTTATTTAGAGGCTTTTGAAGAAACGGTGGGTAATAGAGTGAGCTTAAACCAAGTGAATCACTGATTGAATTAGAGTGGTTATAATAAGGTTCGGTACAGATCAAATCAATGAACATGCTATAACAATATCTTTCAGGCTTTACTTATCCCTCGGGACCATTTCAACACTATCTAGAATAATATACTATAATGTATGGTTGTTGGAAATTCTTTTTCTTTCTACATTTCTGTCTCTTCCAATCATCTATTGTCATTTGCTGTAAAAATTTCCATGTTGGTCCCCTGTACTTCTATTTTTCTATCCTTAATTCATACCTCTCTGTCGGAGACGGAGTACATTTCAAATGTGTGAACACATATGATCCAACTTATGGACTTTTTCAACTGCTTCTTAAGGTCTTTCAATAGAATATTATTGATGATGCTTCACCTTTCTTGTGTAAATTGTCTCTATATGATTAGATAAACTTTTAAAGTAGGACCTAATCACTTTCAATATTTCCTGCAAACTTATTTCATCACACATTAGCGACATTCTTAAATTAACAATTCACCAATTGATTGAAATATTCAAACCTAACACTTTACTCATCTTGAGACTCAACAATATTACCAATATATAATTAAAATGACATGACATCTGACATTAAGAAACAATTACAATAAACTAGCATTCCATTCAAAAGAATTTAAAATGGTTTACAAAATTATAAAACAGGAAAGAACATGTAGAATTCAAGTATGAAACTAATCCACTCTAGACAAATATGACATTGCAAGTTGTTGGGTGACCTGCTCCATGGTAGGGCGAGATTGTGAACTTTCAGTCAAGCAGACAATTGCGATCCTTGCAATTGATACTAACTCATTAACAGAAGGATTCAAAGGACGAGGGAGACGTTGATCCAACTTATCCATCAACGATATATCATCAAGTAAGTTGCCCACAATTTTCCACAAAGGTGATAGTGAGGAATGATATATAAAACCTCCTGGGTGTTTTCCAAAGAGTATTTCCAATGCTAACACTCCAAAACTATACACATCACATTTCTCATTCACTTGCATTGTGTATGCATATTCTGTACAAAATCAAAAGAGGAATCATGTTCAAAATAGATTAGACAAAAGAGGAATCATGACGTATAGATAATTTGAAGTAGTTATGTTCATTGGTCGTTAAGAATGAAAATTTACAAAACTATTATACCTAAATATATTAGACAAAGGGAATTTACCTGGTGCAGCATATCCATAGGTTCCTGCAAATGAGGTCCAATTGGTTGAATCAGGATTAAGAAGCTTAGCTATTCCAAAGTCAGAGACATGAGCTACATATTCCAAGTCTAGAAGTATATTCTTGCTTGATATATCTCGATGAACAATCGGAGGTGAGCAATGATGATGCATATAACATAAAGCATTAGCTATATCTTTAATGGCATTCACCCTCTTATTCCAGTCATATGCAATTGCTTGATCATCATCTTTCAAAATATTTTCTACGCTTCCTTTTCCCATGTATTCGTAGACCAAAAATGAGACTAGAGAATGCAAACAAAATCCATGCAGTTTTACAATGTTACGATGTCGAATTTCTGTCAGTGCTTGGATCTCACTTGTGAAAGATTTTAGGTTTGAATTTTCTTCATCTACTATTGAATGGAGTTTTTTAACTGCAACTACTTGACCTGTGTCTAATTCTGCTTTGTAAACACTTCCATGCCCTCCAACTCTGATGAGATGTTTATCATCAAAATCTTCTGTGGCTTGAATAATATTCTCATACACCATTTTGCCATCAAAACTCCATATGGTAAATAGATTTTGAGTATCAAGAGTGTTCCTTCGAGCCAGGTATTCTCGCATGGTTGAATTTTTGCAGAGATGCGAGAATTTGAAACAAACTAATACTAGTATTAGAGTTCCAATTGCAAGTGGTAAAACAATCAATAAGACTTTCTTATGATTATGAGATCTAGTACCGCTTGATGTTGGGCAAGGCTCCAGGCCAGAGACATTGCCACACAGTCTTTTATTATTTCTCAAAACTTCAATAGTAGCTTTATAGAAAGCTGGAATGTTTGGAACTGGACCCTCAAATTGGTTAAATGATATGTCAACAGTTAACAAGCTGAGCATCTGATCAAACTTTGAGGGAATAAATCCAGAAAGGTTATTATGTGATATATTCAATGACTCTAAGTATATCAGTTGTGTAAGTGTTAACGGTATTGTTCCGTTGAGAAAATTCCCGCTAAGATCAAGACTTTGAAGGACTTTAAATTGGCCAAACACAACAGGAATATTTCCTTTGAATTTGTTGTGGCTCAAATTCATGTCACGTAATCTAGGAAAATATCCAAGTTGTTTAGTGACGAAGCCGCTAAGATCATTTGCTGCAAGATTTAACGTCTCAAGTTCCTTTAGTGATGTTATTTGTCCCGGAATGTTTCCTGTTAGATGGTTGTTGCTTATCAAGAGTTTAGACAATGAAGTCAAGTTTCCTAACTCCTTTGGAATTTTTCCTGTAAGGTGGTTTGAAGATAAGTCGAGTGAATATAAATTGGTTGCCTCGCCTAGTTCTGGTGGTATACCACCTGATATGTTATTATTGGAGCTGTTGAGGAATGCTAGGCTACGACATTTTCCCCAGTTAGGTGAAATGTGGCCATAAAATTTATTTTCACTCAACTGCATGTAGTACAAATTTGGATACGCACCAAAGAAATCTGTTATATTTCCAGATAGTTGGTTTTTTTCAAGCCTAATTCTTATAATACTAGAGCAATTCTTCAAACTCATCGGAACAGGACCAGTGAAGTGGTTCTCCAAAACAGCAAAGAATTTCAGGTTTCCACCAATGCAAATATTGTGTGGGAGCTGACCAGTGAAATTGTTATTAAATATAAAGAAATATGCCAAATTGGAAAGCTTGTTGATTTCTGTTGGAAGTGGCCCAGTGAGATGGTTTGAAAATATGGTAAGGTTTTGTAATTTGCTCATGTTTCCTATTGTAGGTGGGATTTTACCTGATAGAGAGTTATTGGACAAATTAATTTCAAGCAAATTTCTCATCGTTCCAATTTCACGGGGAATGAAACCGGAAAGGCTATTGTCACTAAGCCTTAAATTGTTCATGTTGATCAATTTCCCAATTTCCACAGGAATAGGACCAGATAAATGGTTCTGAGAAAGAGAGAGAAATTTTAGGTTCAGTGACTTCCCAATTTCCTTAGGGATGTGGCCAGAAATTTGGTTATTTGCTAAATTTAGATACAACAATTTAGCCAACTTCCCTATAGAAAATGGGATATGCCCTTTGACTTTGCAAAGTGAAAGAGAAAGGTATGTCAAATTTTCCAGCTTCCACAACTCTTCCAGGATGGGACCAATGATGGAAAGATCATTATCACCGAGATCTAGAGTCTCTAGATTATGTAAGTTCAAAATATCTTGGGCAATTATAGAACCATTAAATTTGTTTTTTTCAACAGCTAAGTAGTTTAAGTTGCTCAAATTCCAAATTTCTTTTGGAATGTTTCCTATAAGGTTGTTGCCTCCTAGATACAAGTGTGACAAGATAGATAAGTTCCCGATCGAAATTGGGATAGTCCCTATGAGATTCGCGTATGAAATACTAAGCTCTTTCAGATTTCTCAGTATACCTATTTCTTCAGGAATGGAACCACTGAAAACATTATTATCCAAATATAAAATATGAAGATTGGTCAACTTTGTTATTTCATATGGGATTGATCCTGAGAGATCATTGTTACTGATATCAAGATGGGATAGTTTCAACAACGCGTCAATATCGGGAGGAATACTTCCATTCAAGAAGTTTCCACTAAGATCAAGAGTGAGTATGTTTAGAAATGATGAGAAGTTAAGAGTTTCAAGTGTACCTTTTAATCCCATATTTGTGAGATTTACATTGGTGACAAATATGTTATCTTCATCACATGTAATTCCCAGCCAGTTACATGAATTGTTGCCGGTCCATGAAGATAACAAAGCTTGGCTTTCCATTTCAAGGTTGCTTTTCCACTTCAACAAAGAACTTGCTTCTCTACTTTTTACATTAACGGTCGAAGAAGACGAAATATGTGTTGAAGAGGCCATCATGAATGCACCAAAACATATTGCAAGAAGCTTTATAGACTGAAAGGTTGAAAAAATGAATATCATGGATGAAGTCTTCATTCACTAATCAGAGTTTGAATGGAATACTTGTGTTCTTAGATGCTGATATGTAGTTCTTGTAATGTTGCATATATATTTATAGATAACCAAGTCATTATAAATCATAAAATAAAGGTGTATCACCGTTAAGTATACCACATGAATATGATATTTTCATTTTTCTTTTGGGTACAGATTATGATTGATTAATTAATCGAATTAAATTAACATGACTTCTTTATAATGAGCGTCACCGACTGTACCACGTTAGGGCCAGAAAGTAGGAAGCAATTTCTATAGATATTACTTATACTAGACGGGTACCAATTATTCTTGATAATTGTTGTAGTCTAGACATATAGTTTTGAATATATTGGTTTTAATGTCTTAAGTATTGGTTACGCTTTAAATTTAAAACCCATGTGATCCATGGTATGTTTTGTAGAATTATTTTTGGTAATTATTTTAGTGCAACAAATTAGTTTTGAATATAATAATATTTTGTACCTCTAAGTCAAAAAATAAAAATAAAAATTTAAAGGTGATGCTAACTTGTGTCTTAAGTACAAGTTAATTAAGAACTAAATATGAAAATGAAAAATAAATTTTGCAATAAAAAAATCAACTTTTAAACCTTTTAGATAATAAATGCATAATATTCAATACTATATGTTTATATTTGGTTTTCTTAACATGTGCGCTTAAAGGAACAAGTTAGTTTTTCTCTTATTTGAATACCCGAAACAAAAATTACATATAGTAAATAAAAATGTGTGATCGACCACTTTTATTTAATGCCTATCTCATTATAAATCGAAGACTAACTGATGTTGAAGATAAAAAATAAAATTTGTATTACTTCTCCTATGACCTGTTATTATTGTTGTGGGAAACAGATCAGCGGTTATGAAGAGAAAAAAAAAACAAATTAAAGAACAAGTGAATGAAGAAATGTGAACTAACTTTTTTTACTGGTTAAAAAAAGTTGAAATGTAATGAAATAGTCCAACTTCACTTAAAAAATAGCACAATGTGCGGTTGTTTAGATTTTGGAGGGTTTTCTTAGAAGTTAGGGCTAAAATTCGTAATTATTGAAATAAGTGTGGGGCCATTGCCACATGGCCAACATATATTGGACAAAATGAAAGGTTGCATGTGATGACAAGTAACAAGGTGCATGGTGTATATATAGTGTAGTGTATGGGTAACACATGTTGTAGTGCATTGCAATAGACACTTGGTGTTTTGCATGAAAGGCAAATGACAAGTGTCTTCATGCATGTAATGCAATTTTAGCTTGCTTCTCCTATAAATAGGACCATGAACAAGCATTCACAACACACCACAAGAAAAGAACAACAAAAGCAAGAGAGAAAAAGAGCCTTGCTCAAAAGAGAAAAGTGACCCTCATAGAGAGTTTTCTTGTGAGAGAAATAGTGAGTCAATTTATGAGAGTGTTCCTTACAAATTGAGAGATATATTGTAGTGAGATTCACCTAAAGGTGAAGTTGTTATATTCTTATTATCATTATAGTGGAAGTTTAAGAGGCCCAAGGGTCCCGTGGTTTTTCCTTTCTCACATTGAGAAGGTTTCCCACGCTAAAATTCTCTTTTGTATCTTTACGCTTATATTTCACATTTTCCCGAATGTCTATTTTAAGTTCACGGAGGAGTATAATTATGAACGTCATTTCCCAACAATAAGGAAGGATTTTGAGTCTTGTTTATATACAGGCATATTTCATAATATATAATTCGAATCGTGATTTTTTAGATTAGATTATATAATTTGAACGCGGTAAAACTGATATTTTGGAGGACACACAAGAATAACTGAGAACGGAAGAATAATTCTGTAAAAAATAAATGAAGCGCCAAGTCCTCTTTTACTTGGACATCAAGAAAAAACTCAGTTTATATCCAAATTTTGTTGCGAATTTGGAACTTGTCATTGAAGGAAGATTCAAATTAACACGTCCTCAAAGTAGAGACTATCATGAACGGAAAACTTTAAAAATCTATGGCGTTTTACCGTGCATTTATGACAATAATGATAATTTCGTATTGTTGCACTCATTCATTCATTTGCAATTTTTATTTTGTAGATAGATGAACGAAATGGTAATAGTTATTAGAAACTCATACATACAAGTGAAGGAATTCAAATTCAAACCCCAATCATAACGTCTTGCCTAACAATTTTGGTATTTTCTTAATGTGTAGAAAAGTGTTAAAGAACAATCATTGAAAGAGAAGTAATACAAGAAATATCTATGGAAATTGCTTCCCACTTTCTGGTGACGCACATTATGAAGAAATCATATTAATTTATTCGATTAATTGATCTATCACAACCAAATAAAAAAATTGATATATCATATTCATATGGTATACCTAATGGTGTAATACCTTTATTTTATTATGTTGCTGACTTTGGTTATCTATTAAAATATATGGAACATTACAAGAATTTCATATCTATCTCTAAAAACACAAGTATCTTCCATCCAAACTAGTGAATGAAGACTTCACCTATGTTATTCCTATTTTCAACCTTTCAGTCCATAAAGTTTCTTGCAATATGTTTTTGTGCATTCATAATGGCCTCTTCTACCTATGTTTCTTCTTCTTCTTCAACCATTAATGTAAAAAGTAGAGAAGCAAGTTCTTTGTTGAAGTGGAAAAGCAACCTTGAAATAGAAAGCCAAGCTTTGCTATCTTCATGGACCGGCAACAATTCATGCAACTGGCTTGGAATTACATGTGATGAAGATCACAAATTTGTAACCAATGTAAATCTCACTAATATGGGATTAAAAGGTACACTTGAAACTCTTAACTTCTCATCATTTCCAAACATACTCACTCTTAATCTTAGCGGCAACTTTTTGAATGGAAGTATTCCTCCCGATATCGATGTGTTGTCGAAACTATCTCATCTTGATCTTAGTAACAATGATCTCTCAGGGCATATCCCGTTTTCGATAGGAAAGTTGGCTAACTTGATGTATCTAAATTTAGCAAAGAACCAAATTTCTGGCCACATCCCTAAGGAGATTGAGAAGTCAATGAACCTAAAATTTTTAATTCTTTCTCTTAACAACTTATCTGGCCATATTCCTGTGGAAATTGGGAAATTGATCAACATGAACTATTTAAGGCTTAGTGACAATAGCCTTTCTGGTTTCATTCCCCGTGAAATTGGAACGATGAAAAATTTGCTTGAAATTAATTTGTCCAATAATTCTTTATCAGGCAAACTCCCACCAACAATAGGAAATTTGAGCAATTTACAAAATCTTTTCATATTTTCAAACCATCTCACTGGGAAACTTCCAACAGAAATCAACAAGCTTTCCAATTTGGTAACATTTCTAATATTTTATAACAACTTCAGTGGTCAGCTACCTCACAACATTTGCACTGGTGGAAACTTGAAATACTTTGCTGTTTTGGATAATCACTTCACTGGTCCTGTTCCAATGAGTTTGAAGAATTGCTCAAGCATTGTAAGAATTAGGCTTGAACAAAACCAACTATCTGGAAATATAACAGATTTCTTTGGTGTGTATCCGAATTTGGACTACATGCATTTGAGTCAAAATAATTTTTATGGCCACATTTCACCAAAATGGGGAAAATGTCGTAGCTTGACATTCCTCAACATCTCCAATAATAACATATCTGGCGGTATACCACCAGAACTAGGCGAGGCAACCAATTTATATGCGCTCGACTTATCTTCAAATTACCTCACAGGAAAAATTCCAAAGGAGTTAGGTAACTTGACTTCATTGTCCAAACTTTTGATACACAGCAACCGTCTTTCAGGAAACGTTCCTGTACAAATAACATCACTAAAGAAACTTGAGACGTTAAATCTCGCTGTAAATGATCTAAGTGGCTTCATCACAAAACAACTTGGATATTTTCCTAGATTATTGAACATGAATTTGAGCCATAACAAATTTAAAGGAAATATTCCTGCTGAGTTTGGCCAATTTAAAGTCCTTCAAAGTCTTGATCTTAGTGGGAATTTTCTCAACGGAACAATACCGTCAACGCTTGCTCAACTGATATACTTAGAGTCATTTAATATATCACATAATAACCTCTCTGGATTTATTCCCTCAAACTTTGATCATATGATCAGTTTGTTATCGGTTGACATATCGTTTAACCAATTAGAGGGTCCGGTTCCAAACATTACAGCTTTCAATAAAGCAACCATTGAAGTTTTGAGAAATAATAGAAGACTGTGTGGTAATGTTTCTGGATTGGAGCCTTGCTCAAAAGCAAGCGGTACTAGATCTCATAATCATAAGAAAGTCTTATTGATTGTTTTACCACTTGCAATTGGAACTGTAATACTAGTATTAGTTTGTTTCAAATTCTCGCATCTTTGCAATAAGTCAACCACGATACAATACCTGGCTCGAAGGAACACATTCGATACTCAAAATCTATTTACCATATGGAGTTTTGATGGAAAAATGGTGTATGAGAATATTATTGAAGCCACAGAAGATTTTGATGATAAACATCTCATCGGAGTTGGAGGACAGGGAAGTGTTTACAAAGCAGTGTTAGACACGGGTCAAGTAGTGGCTGTGAAAAAACTTCATTCAGTAATAGATGAAGAAGATTCCAGCTTAAAATCTTTGACAAGTGAGGTCCAAGCTCTGATAGAAATTCGACATCGTAACATTGTGAAGCTGTATGGATTTTGTTTGCATTCACGATTCTCGTTTTTGGTTTATGATTTCATGGGAAGAGGAAGTGTAGATAACATGTTGAAAAATGATGATCAAGCACTTGCATTTGACTGGAATAAGAGGGTGAATGTCATTAAAGATATAGCTAATGCTTTATGTTATATGCATCATCATTGCTCACCTCCGATTGTTCATCGAGATATATCAAGCAAGAATATACTTCTAAATTTGGAATATGTGGCTCATGTCTCTGACTTTGGAATAGCTAAGCTTCTTAATCCTGATTCAACCAATTGGACCTCATTTGCAGGAACCATTGGATATGCTGCTCCAGGTTAATTCCCTTTATCTAATATATTTATATAAGCTCTGTTTGAATTTGAAATTTAATCTTTACATATTTCTCTTTTGATTTTGTACAGAATATGCATATACAATGCAAGTGAATGAGAAATGTGATGTGTATAGTTTTGGAGTGTTAGCATTGGAAATACTCTTTGGAAAACACCCAGGAGGTTTTATATATCATTCCTCACTATCACCTCTGTGGAAAATTGTGGGCAACTTACTTGATGATATGTCGTTGATGGATAAGTTGGATCAACGTCTCCCTCGTCCGTTGAATCCTTTTGTTAATGAATTAGTATCGATTGCAAGGATCGCAATTGTCTGCTTGACTGAAAGTTCACAATCTCGCCCTACCATGGATCAGGTCACCCAACAACTTGCAATGTCATATTTGTCTACAGTGGATTAGTTTCATATTGTCAAAGCAAAACACACAAATAGATTAAAGAATAAACTTAGGAAACATGCTTCAGTTCTACATGTTCTTTCTTGTTTTTTAATTTTGTAAACCATTTAAAATTCTTTTGCATGGAATGCTATTTTATTGTAATTGATTCTTAATGTCAGGTGTCATGTCATTTTAATTATATATTAGTACCCATATTGTTTTTATTTTAAATTTATTTTAAATTTAATTTAAACTTGTTGAGTCTCAAGATGAGTATAGTGTTATTAAAACCCCCTGAGGGTTGAATGTTTCAATCATTTGGTTAGTTGATAATTTTAGAATGTTGCTAATGTGTGATGAACAAGTTTGCAGGAATCATTTTAAGTGGTCAGGTCCTACTTTAAAAGTTTATATAATCATAGAGAGACAATTTACATAAGAAAGGTTAAGCATCATCAATAATATTCTATTGAAAGTCCATAAGAAGCATCACTTGTGGATAAGGAGTTGAAAAGGTCCAAAAGGATGATCATATGTGTTCACACATTTGAAATGTACTCCAACAGAGAGGTATCAGTTACAAAGAAAAAGGATTTCCAGCAACAATACATAGTAACCTCGAGCAATGAAACCGATGTAAAGAGACTAACTAGTTTAGAACGTAATCCTAGGCTTGCTCCTTAGATGCGCGTGGTACAAATACCCCAAAATTCCACACCGAGTAGGGACACTAAAATCTCCCTGCATGCGTTCCTGACCTCCAAGACTGACAAGTCCATGTTGACTGTTCACAAAAAGACGCAACACGACTCTACAATGGTATCACTACTTATGGAAGGTAATAAACAGATTAACAGCAACCACAGAAAATGATCGATGAAATCAGTACTTGTATTGATTTATGAATGAAATAGTACAATGGATATCCTTAGAACAAAATCAATTTGTTCAATGGAAAACCGGAAACAGTACTATAAAGGCATAGAAGAAGAGATTCAGCACAAATACTTTGGTAGTTATAATCACTTCATCTTTCTACTTAAGTTAATTGATCAAGTCTGAGTGCCTAATAATTTTTCTTACATTCGTATGGTGTTGTGGGAAATAAAATAGATAATTTGTACATGAATGTGACAAGTACCTAAGCATCCCATACAACTCATGTGGGACTTGGGAACCCCATAATACCCAAATACCTATCAGAATGTTTCATCCTTGATATGTAAAAATATCTGAATAGTTATGATTTTAAACTTGAATAGCATGATATTACATCCATAAAGAGGATATTAAGGTACATCAGAGGTACTACATATTATGGAATTCTATTTCAATCATTTGATAAAGGAAAGAAGTATAAGGTGAATAGATATACAGATTCAAATTGGTGTCGAGACATAGATGACATGAAATCTACTACAGGCTATATATTCTTATTAGGAGGTGCACCAGTGCCTTGGTGCTCAAGAAAAGAACCAATGGTTTCACTCTCTTCATGTGAGGCTGAATATATAGCTGTATCAATTTGTGCATGTCAAGCTGTTTGGTTAATGAATCTGATAGATGAAATTGGTGTTGAGAAATGTGGAGGAGTGAATCTGAGAATTGATAACATCTCAACAATCAACTTAGCCAAAAATCCTATACCATATGGGAGAAGTAAGCATATAGAAATGAGATTTCACTACTTAGGAGAACAAGTGAGCAAGGGAAAGCTGAAACTGGAACTTTGCAGAAGTGAAAATCAAGTCGCAGATGTTCTAACCAAAGGTGATAAGATTGAAATGTTGATAAAGCTAATTATAGAGAGATATAATGTGCTAATCTGAAAATACATACATAAGGTGTTTTGAAAGAATTAACGGTAGTTTCTATCATACACAAAAAATGTTGAGTCTCAAATAAAAAGAAAGTGGTTTTGAACTCTTGAAATTATTCCAAAAATATTATACTTTTATCAGATGAAGGACCAAAAAACATAAAATTTAGCCCTCAAAATTTTGAGGACATATGTTGTTGATCTCTTTGTACACCATCATAACCGGCCTTGATCTTCGCAATAACAACTATTATAAACACACTTTGCATATTTAGGAGGGGAACAAAAATCATATGGACAATCATCTGCAGTAACGCAAGAATGAAATTCTGTAATGTAAAACACAAATAAAAGAATGTTAGTAAAAGAGTTTGTGGATGTAAAAACGAAAATCTGTAAAGGATAAGAAAAAGGCCTTACTTTCTTTGGTTGCAGCAAGGCATAGGGAAAACAAGAAAATAATAGCATAAACAAACTTCAAAAGTTGAGCCATATGTTTCCTCTTTGCATGTAATAAATACAAAGTAATTTGACAACTTTACAAAGTACAAAATTGTGCTCTATACTTCAATTAAATAGTTTTTAGTACTCCCTCCGTCCCACATTATAAGTCTTTTTGGAAGAAAAAAAATTGTCTTAAATTATAAGTCGATTTGTAATTTCATTGAAGTATTAATGTTACTTTTCCTATTATACCTTTAATTATTTATTACCCTCTATACTTTCAATTTTTTAATTTATTTTTTTCATACCATTTGTTAAGGAGGATAATTTTGTAAAACAACTCAAAATATTGTTTTTCCATTCATAATTAATGACATTTCTTAATACGTATGAAATACCCGAAACATCCTATAATTTACGATGGAGAGAGTATGTTCCTAGTTGAAAGTTGGAAAGCTTCGAAAAATTAGATCTATTATGAATGCCTCTTACATATATGGATGTGTTGTGTTTGTCTCTTAATACACTCAATTGATCTATATGCTTTTTCCTTCAATCAAATAGTTTTTAGTATTTCAGAGTTGCCATGGAAACCTTCTAAAGATCAAATTCATCATGAAATGTGTCTCTTACATATGTTGATGTGTTTGTCTCTTTGATGACAATTTTTGCACCGCTTAAAGTCCAAACCTTTTCTTGATGATGAGACAATAATTAGTGTTTTTAATATAATATTTGAGTCTGTTTTATTTATATTTGAGTTTGTTTTATTTAATATTATTTCCCTTTTAGAGCTATTTTACTTCATTTGCAAGTTATTATATTTCAGGAACAAATATTCAAAAGATTTAGTCTTGGAGCAAAAGAAAGGAGAATCGGAGCTGATTCGTGCCAAAAATATGAAGATCTCATACAAAAATATCTTGTGCAAAGAATTAGAAGATCTTGTACCAGAATATAGCATAGGCGCGCCCCATATTGCCCTTTTGCTGCTATTGCATCTTTGACAAGCTGCCTATTTTAGTATTTCTGACCTAGAGCTCATGGTTTCTTGTGCAACACTTTAGTGATTTAATTCTTGGGGCTCAAGTCAATATTAGACTATAAATAGAGCAGCCATCTAGTTTGTAAAACCATCTTTTGTTCTTGGAATAAAAGTTCACCTTTATTTTATTTACTTTTATGTTCTTCTTCTTCTTTTTCTCCTCTTCTATGTCTACAATGAACGTGAGTGAGTAGACTCTTCTTGTCTTGGGATTGTTGGAAAAGTCTAATGACCTAATCCTAATCAAACCAAGCCTCGAACCCTAATTTTATATAAATCTATTTTCTAATCTAATTTCACCGTTTTTATAATGAATTAACAAATACCAAACTCAAAGCGACATCGGAGGGTTAGTGTCTGTTAATTCATCATCACAAATATCAATTCATAAAGCGACAACGGAGTTCTGATATTGGAACAAGTGAAATTAGACAAGGATTGCGAAACATGAGAATAGTCTAGCAAACCTTGAGACAAATAAAGTTTCGTTCTTCAAGGATTCTAATAGCAATCAACCATGAGAATAGGCGTGGTTTCTAGAGGAACACACAATGATTTCGAGAGAAACTTTGATACGCTTAAGAGAAACTTTTCTTTAGAAAGTAGGTCCAATATAAAGTTTAGGTTTAGGGTTTGTTTGTGAAGCTTTTGTCATCAAGATGAACCAATAATCCCAAGGCACCTTTTCTTATTATTGTTATTTTCTTTCAATTAAAAATCCAAACTTTTTAACCTTTGAAACTTTCATCTAATCATTATTAAAAGTTAATTGAATTCATAACTCCTTGTCGAAACAATACTCTTTTTACTACTTCGGTAAAACCGTACACTTGCGATTTTACTCATCACTTGACAGCTTTTTCTTGGAAGACTTCCAACTAAAGGGAATCAAACAAAGAGGGTAATCTGTTTTGTTGGTGCAACTTTAGTAGATTGGTGTGGTATTATACTTTCAAATGGGTGGGAATGGAAGTGGTATTATCTGGATCTATTACTAATTTTCTTCGTCTTCTCTCAATAAAAAGCATTCGAATGGTTTTAATGTTTATATGACTTACAACCGTTTGAAAGATTTGGTAGGTTCCGTATTGATTGCACCTCTCATTAATTTTAATATAATTCATTTTGAAGCTAAAACAAATATTTCACTCAATTAATCACCAAACATAACTAATATGGATATCACATAAAATTATTCTTTTAATTTCTAACTTTTGAGTTAAATATGTTTGCGATTCCTCTAAATATACCAACTTTTAATTTTAGTCATTTTAAAAAAGTTCTTCAAACTTTTTTCTCAATAATTTTTTTGTTACCAATTTTGTCCATATTTTTTTATAAAAGTTCACGTCACACGTTCCATGTGACTAGTTTCATGACAAATCACTGTTAATGCCTTAAATTATCATTAACTTAATAACTTAACTATTTAAACATTAATCTAACAAATTAATATACAATTTGAAGTTATAGATAATGAAATAAAGATTAAATAATTAAACAATTAAACTAAAAATATTTTAAAGTCAAATTAATGATGTCATAAAAAATCACTTGAAACATGCAACGTGAGATTTTGTGAAAAAACACAGATTAAAATTGATAACAGAAATTTTAGGGAGACTAAAATTTAATAGAAATTTCTTAAGGGATTAAAAATAAAATTTGGTAGATTTAGATCGATCGATAACATATTTAACCTTTAATTTTTTTTACTGACCTTTCATTATACATATTTAACCTTTAATTTTTTTTTACTAGCCTTTCATTATTATTTTCATTCATTTGTAGTCTTTATATTTGACAGATTATTTTAAGTCTTTTACGATAAAAGGGACACAATCTCAAAAGAAAATATATAACAGTGTTGAGAGATGGTAAATCAATTAAATGTTGAAATAAATCATCAATGAAGTGAAAAGTACATGCAAGTGTGTTAGCGTTCCAACACTTAAGTCAAAATCTGAATGAGGTGGTCAAGTGAAATGTATGGTGATAAGTGAATTGTAATCAAGTAATAAAGAAGTAAATAAAATAAAAGATATAAAGTAGTTACATGTTTTAATTATATATCCTACCTAATGCGAGATATTATTCTTGAACCCCTCCTTCATTTTTTTTGTTGGAATCAATACGATTAATTATTAGTTTATAACTTGTCTTTTGATTTACGAAAGTAGAATATGACCACTTAGCATAGCACTGGAAGTTCAAATTTTACATGGAACAATTTAACCATTTATAATTGCAGTGTTGCCTTAAGATGAGTCAAAACCCTAAATACATACTTAAATTAGAATAAAAGAATTTAATTGAGAAAATAAGCAATTTACAACTGCCTTGTTTGGACAAAAGTAGGGTTGTCAATCCTATAATCCACCTAGAGATTAGTTTCAAAGTTGGTTTGATAAAGCATTATAAAGGGACATATACAAATTAAATCAGACACTTCAATCATACTGAATGTGGGAAAAACAAAAGAATGAGGGGTTGAATTGTGTTGCCTTTTTGAAAACTTATTTCTAAGTGTTTGAGAAAACTATTCAGAGTCTGAACCAAAATAGATTTTGTTCAGAGTCTAGAACAAAGTTAAATTGCAGTGGTAGAGAGAGAGAGAGAGAGAGATGACACCAAACAATTATACTGGTTTCTACCACAAACCAAGAGTAGTCCAATCTCCTTGCACTTCCAAGAGATTTCACTATAATCACACAAATTACTGAAGGTGAGAAAAACCACAAGAAGGGGGGGGGG
>Ga0228710_1002445_pt1 | contig 29226 bp, 21 predicted proteins | sample MedpolnodulmetaG_FD_177995 | JGI IMG/M metagenome (GOLD analysis project Ga0228710, IMG submission 177995) | Root nodule microbial communities from Medicago polymorpha collected in Santa Monica, California, United States - pink nodules | ecosystem: Host-associated > Plants > Roots > Nodule...
TCAAGCCATTATCATAATCCTTAAGAAGAAAATCCTTTCTTCAAAGTTTGAACGGTTGCAACATCAGTCTTGAAAGCCAGAGCTAAGACATTGTCATCAATGGTAGAGTTAAACAATGTGCTAGCAAGTGAAATAGTTCCAGCATTAGCACTACCAAAGGCAGAAAAAGCTAAAGCAGATTTTGTAGTATTAGAATTGAACTGAAAATGAACAAGTCCCTTTGGAAACACAAACATGTCACCGGGTTGAAGTGTTTGAGTATATAGCTTATTGGTCATGTCAACAAAACCAACATTAAGGGAACCTTTAGCGAGGAAGAGTAGCTCGGCTGAACGAGGGTGTGTGTGTGGTGGATTGATGGTTCCAGGTGGGTACATTAGAGCAGCATATGATACACTTTGTCCATCAAGAGCTGGAAATTCTTTTCTACTTGCTTTCAATGCCACGAAAAATGAGGGCTGTATGTTTGGTACAGTAAGGGCACGGAAACCGGTGTATGTGAAGAAGCTGCCATCAACTTGGGTTCCATCAGGGGCTATGAAGTCAGTGAGGATGTCTGGATCACCAGCTACTGTTATTTGCACAATGGCAAATGCAGATATGATAAGTGTGAGGAGTTTTGAAATTTTCGAAGACATAGTTATTAAGGGAAAGTTGTAGGATCGATGAATGGAAGATTTGTGCTTTTTGAAATTTTGAGAAATGATGTATTTATAGTAGTTTCTAGTTATATGCTGCCGATTTGAATTGCAACATGTATGGAGATTTCAAGATTTTGCTGTCTGCAGCTGTTTTCTTGTGCCGTTTAGCTAATAAAATACACCATAGAATCTTTAGATATATGTAAGTTGATGTAATTTTTTAGTACGTTTATAATTTATTACGGATTTTATATGGGTAAATATAACGAACCATATAAATGAGTTATGTTGATATGACGTACGACCTCATGTTTAAGTGAAAATAATTTAAGCTGTTTTTTTTAGGTATTGTATTCCAAAATCTTATAAACTGAATTTTGTAATGAAGTTTGTTATAGTTTTGAACTAATTCTTAAGCTTTTTTCTTTCAACTAAACTTCTAGTCTTTTTGATTCTCGACATATATAGTACTAGTACAGTCCATTGATATTGAACATTCATAATCAAGCAGTGTTGTCAATTGCATGAAACAAGTGGTTTATTCAAATCCAGATACACAATGATTTTACTCACAATAGTCATTTTGTAATAAATAGCGTATCGCAGAACATCAATGATTTGTTCAAATTCCGGTTTGCAATAACACTAATCAACTCAATCAAGTAGTCATGACCCGTGAATTTTTTCACACCAGTACAATTAACTCGTAATTAATTAATTAAATTTGAACACAAGATGAATTGTGTACTAGTTAATATTGTTTCATTTGTAAAAGGTATATATGCTCCATGTAGTATGGTGTGAAGTTAGGAAATGAAATTGATAATATTAAGCTTGTAACGAGAAGAAAGGCATGGATACCGAAGTAAAAACGATTAGTAATTTACCAATATTACATTGATCTAAGTGAAATTGAGACACCACCAGAAATGACCAACCAATTGGTAATGTAGCAACATTTTAAAAGTCACCGCTAGAAACGACCTACCATACTCTCTAACATAACTTAGTTAGCTGATGGTCAATAACTCACATGGTTAAAAAATTGGTATTGTGTGAACTATGAAGAGGTAGTGGTGTCTAGATTAAAACATAAAAATAGGCAATCTGGTGGACTATTATTCTTTGTTTTACACAACAGGCTATAGATCCTCCTTTTCGCGGTGTCTAGATTGTAAATTAATTTCAGTAAATGCCTTGATTGTCACTTCTGTCATATTGAAAAAACAAGAACACGATGCCTTTATAAGCATATTCCCATTGTTTTTAGTTTTAAAAATTCTTAAATTACAGGCACCCAAAAAGATGATAAGAATGTACCTTGTAAACATCAGATCCAGCTGCACAATGGGTTTAACTGTATTGGCTCATATGAAGGTAATTAACTTGTAAATTAACCCCACTAAGGGATAGGATTCTTGTTAAATCATGTATACTATGGACTCAAACATCTACCACTTGTACCACACGGTATAACATACCAATCATAGGTTTAACTATGAACTAAATGCTTAGAAATTGTGGTTTGCCCTCAATCCACAATTGAAATGAGACTTGCTAGTAACACTTTCTTATCCATCCACTCTCACTATAATTAGCTTAATTGTTCGTTTATATGTGTGTTCTATTTCCAATGGGGTGACGCATTTACAAAATAAAGTGACTCATAATGAATTTCAATTAATAGCAAAAACTAAAGTACTGAAATAGTTTGTTATGACTATTATACTTCTGAAAAAATCAAAATGTTGATCAATGAAGGATACCAAACTGGATGGTGCTCACTCCATACTAGAGAGAATTGCAAGAAATCTTTTATAAGATGGATACCTATTTCTCAATGATATTGATATCCCACAATGAAGACCGTGAGGATGCTGAGGCAAGAGTCCCATAGTTTGTATGACTATATTAGTGAAAGGGAACGAGTTAAAAGTTCAGAGCCGAGATAAGTTGGCTATCATTCAAGGTTGAAGTTGTCATGGGGGTGGGGGTGAGACAGCAGTTTTGCAATGAGAATAGGGGTTTGTAGAGGGGATGGGATATGTAAACACCAAAATGAAATGTAAAGTCTTTCAAAGGGACTTCCTATGAATACACCCATATTAATAGTTACACATAAATTATTAGACAAGACAAAGAACTATTCATCTACAGCATCCCAATCTATTATACCTCAGTACAATTAAATTATTCGCGCACCACTAAGGTAATCTGATACCAACAACAATCATGCATTTTGAAGCTAGGAAGAATCTACATGACTCAAATTGCAATTGTCATTATACTAAATCATATATCAAAACAGAGATGTGAATATATACACACACACACATAGATGAAGCATGGTGTTTCAGATTTATGTATTTTCAAAACAATTCCTGCAAAATAGGATTATGCAAGTCTCGTCATGCAACTCTCGCCATGTTCTACAAGACAATTCCTAACCACAACCTATGTTGGTGCTAAGTGAGCACCAACACAATGTCTAAGATTGCTTGTATTGCAATATTGCCAAACCCACTAGAATAATTTGCATATATATTGCAAAATAGGATTATGATCAATCTAAGACTAGCTAACCTTTAGAGTAACATCAATCTAAACTATAATAAAAATCAAACCAAAAATCATAATGTAAACATAACTGCATTCATCAAATAATGCTAGAACAATCCAAGAACAAAAATAAAACTAGTCTTCTTTCATTTAAAACAAAATTTCAACAACTGTCTTCAACAAAATAAGAAAAACATCAAAACCAAACACATCCTCAAAATAATGTTGTCTCTAAAAACACCTCGAAACCGCCTATGTATTAGTGGCTCTAGTGTAAATCTGCTGACTAGAATGAGCAGACACCAACCTAATCAATCCTTTTGCCATCAAATCTCTGATTGCACGACGTGCCAAAGATCCATTAATCTGAAACATTACAAATTCATTAAAACGAATTGAATGGAAGCGACAAAAGCTGAATACAAAACGATGAAAGTTAGATAAGAAAAAGTTACCCTGAGACGATCGGAGAGGACTGAAGGAGTGATGAGTTTGTATTTGGGAGCTTCAGTGAGAAGCTTATCATAGGTACCTTGATCAAACAAAACCATGTTGTTAACCTTTTCCTTTTGTTTACCTTTGCTCCATTTCTTCTTCTTTTGCTTTCCTCCTCCTGATTTCGCTGGCTTTGATGACGGTGGTGGTGCTGCCTTCTTCGGTGCCTACAACAAAGAAAATGATGGAAGTTAAAGTCAATGCAATGCAACGAGATTTGGATTTAAGGAAAGGAATTTGGGGTTGGTGGTTACCATTAGGGTTTTGGAGTTGATGAGGTGCTAGCCGCAGCCAAGATGTGGAAGAAGGGTTTGTTCTCAATAACTCAGTCACAAAATATAGGGTTTCGGATTTTGTAGTGTTTGGAATTGTATGGGCCTGGGTTTGACCCACTTATGAACCAAGGGCCCAATTAACTCGTATAGATTATAGTGTGCTTTTGTAGAGAGGGAGGTGTGTTTATCACTAGACTATATAGTTAATTATACTTTATTTTTGTATTTTCAATAACATAATATATGTTGAAAATAAAATAGTACGATAAATTATTATTTATATTTAACCAAGTGATAGAGTTTAAGACTACAAATGGTTAATGAGCTGCACCAAATAACGAATCGTTTCAGGAGAATCACATTTTACTTGCTCCCCAACTGAACTCTAAGGGGGTTAACGCAAAACAAAATTTATTTATTCATTTGACGAGTATGATAAATTATTAGTAATAAGTAGCAGTATATGATTAATTTTAGAGAGACATCTTTAAACCAAGTAGTAGTATATGATAAATTATTCGGATTTTATGCTGATTGAGTGAAGATTATGGTTTTAAAGTATCTAAGATGTTGTACGCAACACATAGATACACACAACCGCAACGCATAAAGTGTTTTACGCGGAAAGAGTAAAAGGAGGTTCGGCGAATAATTTAGTTTGCTATACCCAGAAAAGAAAGAATATTGTTAGCTTACTGTGTTAGTCGGTGGCAGATTATAATACTTCTATCTATTATATTCTCTTCACAAAATTAATCATAGCCTAAACCAAACATGGCGGAAGACAAGGGTAGAAAAGTCGTTGTTTCCGCTCTTCAATTTGCTTGCACTGATGATGTCTCCACCAATGTTGCCACCGCCGAAAGGTCTTCTTCTTATCTCATTGTTATAGCTTATAATCAAAACCCATATTTGAATTTAATTAATTTCCTCAACCTGGTTACCAGGGTATGCAAGTTTATCAGCTTCCCACGTTCAAAGTTTTCATTTTTACCTTTTGCATCATCCCATTATCATTTACATTTAGAATACAATTGCACTGGTAACTTTGACTTCACAGTAGCTAAATCAATGTTTATATCTTATAAAACGACTTATTTGCCTGTGCAAAGTAACTTAAGATTTTTTCTACTGACATAAGCACGTGTGAGACTGATTCGGAGAGCTTAAATTATACATAAGTACTTGTATGAAAAACACTTATGCTACAAGCGCTTAATTGAGATAATTATCTAAACAGATTCTTAATCTATAAATTACTAGTTCTTGTATGCTATAGTGATGTCCTATTCATTATTTGAACTTGCTTAGGATCACCGGTTAATGTTTCTATCTTGTGATGTTCTTCATTGTTCAAAGTGCTATTCTTGCTTCTAGAATTATGCTCCTGTTCTTGGTACATGAGCTTCAATTTGAGTTTATTGGTAGCCTTTTTGTTTTGCCATTTAGGGCATGTTTGAATTGACTTATCTCAGCTTATCTAGTGACATAAGTTTGGGATCATTTATGGAGCATCCTATGACATGTCCATAAGTTGTTTTGGGCTTATTTCCATAAGCTCTGGATGATAGCTTGTGAAAACAACTTATAACTTATATGAAAACAATTTTGACTTTATTTTATCTTTTCTTATAGAAATAGCTTATACAAAAGCATTTATATCATAAACACTTATGCTATAAGCACTTAATTAGGATCTTAGATTTAAAAGATTTAGTTCTGTCTATTCTGTTCTGTTTGTGCTTCTAACTAAAGCTTTTTGATATTTCCTAATTCTTTTTAAATTTTGATATTTCCTAATTCTTTTTAAAAGAAGTAAATATGAGATAATCTATAGATTAATCAATAGAGGAAATGGAATGTATACGAACGATTTCTCATGATCATGTTCTTTTATGCAGACTTGTTCGAGATGCTCATAAAAAAGGTGCAAACATTGTTCTCATTCAGGTTTGCATATTAGAACCCTGGTTGCCCCTAGTAGTGTTTTTCCAAATTGTTTCTGTGTGTTGGGATCATCTTATTGATGCATGACTAATTTCAGGAACTCTTTGAAGGTTATTACTTCTGTCAGGCACAAAGAGAAGATTTCATTCAAAGAGCTAAGCCCTATAAGGACCATCCTACAATTATGAGGTAAAAGAAGTGAAATTGTGGCTATTGTTATTTGCTTCGCATTCGGTGCACAGTACCAACCAGATGACTCTAAACATTATTGCGGTTCTGTTTAAGGGACAGAGGAATAATAAATAAATATTGACATTTTACGACTTTTTTGTGCATTATTTTTAGTGAATCTTCTGGTTTCGTTGTGCATAATGTAGGATGCAGAAACTTGCAAAAGAGTTAGGTGTAGTCATACCAGTTAGCTTCTTTGAGGAGGCAAACAATGCACACTATAACTCAATTGCCATTATTGATGCTGATGGAACAGATCTTGGAATTTATAGAAAATCCCATATCCCAGATGGACCAGGTATGCAATGTTCTGGTTATTTATATGTGTCACCTAATATGTGTGCATAATAAATAACCAATTGTACTATCTCCCCTACAGGTTATGAAGAAAAGTTCTATTTTAATCCAGGTGACACTGGATTTAAGGTGGGTGTTGGGAACTGCTTTGGTGACATTTATTTTTCATTCTTTTTTATGATCCGTAAACATTATATAACATTGAGTTTTTTTTTTTTACCAAACAGGTCTTTGAGACAAAATATGCGAAAATTGGAGTCGGTAAGAACTTTTCTTGGCATTCTGTTTTTTTCGCTTATAGCCATACGGATAAACAACTTAGTTAAGTACTTATAGCATAAGCGCTTGTTATATAAGTGCTTATGATTAAGTTATTTTTATAACAATCGATAAAATAAACATTTTTCTTTGACGCTATAAGCTCTTTTCATAAGCTATCATTGAGAACTTAAGAAAATAAGGTGAAAACAGTTTATGCACATGTATAAGCTGTTTCTATAAGTTTTCCTCAACAAGGTCACCAGTATTTATATCAGTCGATAAGTTCAAATAAGTCAGTCCAACAGACCCTATAAATACAAAGCATATGTCAAACCATTATGTAGAGTGAATATATTAGTATTTCAAGACCCAAAAAACCATGACTGTTTCTAAAAAGCATTTTTCCCAGTTTTGATTTAGCTTTATAGAATCAAAAGACAGTTTGGAAGTTGCATTTTTCATCTTTCAGTTAGTTAGGACGCCAATCCTTTCGTAAGAAAAATTAATTATTTGATTGTTGTGTCAGCTATTTGCTGGGATCAGTGGTTTCCCGAGGCAGCCCGAGCAATGGCACTTCAAGGTGCTGAGATTTTATTTTATCCAACTGCTATTGGATCTGAACCACACGATCAAAACATCGACTCTCGTGACCATTGGAAACGAGTGATGCAAGGACATGCTGGGGCCAATCTGGTAGGTTCTGAATACTGGCTACCCCAACCACCTATATTTTTGTTTATAATGTGGGTCTATGAGATGCATATCCTTCTTTTTCTCTCAGTCTCTTATATTTGGTGTATGCATGCCATGTTCACAGCTCTTCTTTTCGTAGCAATAGTTGTTAAATAGAAATGACCATGATATGTTATATTGAAACTGGAGTATGTCTCTGAGTGAAAGAAATTTATTTGGTCACTTATATATAAATTTATTTATGGGCAAAATTGCACTAGAGGTTCTCCTTTAACTTATTTAAAGTTTCAAACAGGTCATTTATATTTTTGTGTCAAGTTAGTCCTTTATCTGATGAATTAATTATGGGAAATGCAGGTACCTCTCGTGGCTTCAAATAGGATAGGAAATGAGATAATTGAGACTGAGCATGGAAAAAGTGAGATTAAGTTTTATGGAAACTCCTTCATAGCAGGTAATTTGATTGAGCAACTGTTTCCTTTACGGAATGGAAAAAAATGTTACTTCTTGACCATTGGTAGAAGCTCATTTAAAAATATTATTTGCCTTTTCCACATTTATTCAGACTAACTTCTCTTTTCCTTTTTCTGGCTTTTCATTCAACAAACAGGGCCTACTGGCGAAATTGTTTCAATTGCTGATGATAAAGAGGAAGCAGTTCTTATAGCTGAATTTGATTTGGACAAAATCAAATCCATGAGACATTGTTGGGGGGTATTCCGTGATCGGCGTCCAGATCTATATAAGGTGCTTTTAACTTTGGACGGCAAAAATCCTGTTCTGTGATAGAAAACATTTTACCTTTTCACTGTTATATAATTATGCCTGGGATGGTTTAAGCCTTTTCAAACTTCCAGAGCATTTGTCACCTTCCAAGAAGGCAAGAACATGGGAGAACACAACAACATCTGCAAATTTTGTGTAATAATATGATATATATGCGCATTAAAGATCAATGAGCAAACTATTTTGATGTTTTGTAGCACCATTAAAATACACTACCTGCTCCTCTTCTTTACTCATGTAGTGTCCATTTCACAATCTTATTACCTGATTCTAGCTTCTGGTTTATTTCTAGACTAGATTGTCTTGGTTTCCCTTGGTTTTTATCTTCGTATCTACTACGGTAAGAAAAAATGCTTTACGAGTTGCTTGATTTGATGTCATTGCAGACCTAGATTCAATTCGCACTATCGAATAAAGAGTGTTTGATTTTGATTTAAACACTTTTATGAATGATCTCACTGTTTGATTAGGCTGAAGTTATGTGAAAGAGAGTATTGTAATAAACTATTAAACTCAATTTTATTCTCATCATCATTATTATTATTTTATATATTTTGAAATCTTTACAAATTCTGAATTTTGATAGTGTTAATGGGAACTTTTTTGAAGTGAAAGGAACTAAGGAAGGCCATATAAAATTAATGATTTCAGTTGGATGTCATGCGTTTTGTTCTTTTAAGGTTTATGTATAAAACTATATATATTTCATGACAAGAAATCACAAGGTTGAAAATTGAAATTAATAATTTGTTGTTACAGCTTGATTGGTTGAACCATGTACGTAGGACTTGTAAGCTCAACTGCTAGACATAGTAAAAGTGTCTTATTGTCTCTTTCCCTGTCATAGATCTCATGTGAACTTCCACCAAAAAATACTTCACACGCTCTTCTCTTAAAAATGAGATGAGAAACAGAATCATAGGTTCACATGCCTTTTAAACAATACTCGTTTGCAAGGGATATGTTTTTTGCTGAATAAGATTGTGCATCATATAAAACCTTGTAATTTTATTATTTACTGGACAAATTTTGGAAAACAAAAACTTATTACATGTTAATATAAGAGAGTAAAATTAAAGGCAACATATATAGGAGTCCTTATCAAGTATTATTTTCAGTATTATTTTTGCAAATCTGTAGGAAAGTGTCTTGATTATTCAATTTTTTTGTCTTTCCTTAATTGAGTAACTAGTAACTTGACCATCAAGCAATCTCTTTTTCTTCATTTGGATGATGTGTTACACAATCATCCTCTTCTTTTGCCATGTCTTCTCCTTCCTCAGCTATGCTTCCTATATCATTCTCTCCTTCATCCTCGTCTTCCAGAAACTCATCATCAGGAGGGTGAACAAACTGCAGCTTGAGCCTTCCATCCTCTCTATAAGCACGCAGGACCTCTTGTGTCGGTATCCTTACCTCTTCGAGGACAAATCTTCCATTATGCCTGATAGACCTGAAATAAACCCAAGGCTTCCCAGTCCTCCCTATGCTTGAAATGGGAGGAGGGTACTCACCTACCCTTGACCTCTTACATTCTCCATAAGAATGATGTCTTGAAGATAAATGATGTTCGACACGTTTCTCATTTTGATCAATTTGCAAAGATTCATTCGCTCCACTCTTTGAGTCCTCAACATCGTCTGAACTCTCAAAACCAAGACCTTCAGTGCAAAGATGCATGCTTTCGGAATTCAGCCATGAAAAGCTGTCACTGCTTTTGTGCTTGTTGGTATGCCTTGCTATTGGTGTAATTGAAAAAGAAGCTGAAGATGGAGTTTGGATAGTGTCAGAAGACTCAGACTCTTTGATCTGGTTGAGATTTGTGTGGTTTATCTCTGTTGATGATGATTCCTTGAAATGGAGTTCACCAAATATCTCAGTAAAGGAGGAGGGCTCAATAGATTTCACTGGTTTAATTTTGTTAAATGAAAGGGATTGAAGCAGTGTTGGATTTTCTGGCAATAGGGTGTCAAAGATGTGTTGTAGGCTGTCACAGGTTGCCATGGCTTTGCTTGCTAGTGAGCTAGTTAGTATTCTGCTTATAAATAGGTTTTTCAAAGATGAGTGAGAGAAGAAAAGGGTAAGGAGGAATACAAATAGATGAGTTGAAGAAAAAAAATCAAGAGGGAGATACTCTTATATATGTAGCAACAGGGTCTGATATTTTGTATCTTGTTTTTTCTTCTTTTGGCGTCGCTTATTAATGAGTGGCTATGCTATGCTTGACCAGGATTTAGGGGCCATAACCATAAGTCTTTTTTTTTTTTAAAAAAAAAACTATGTATCTAATCCAATGAGCGACTAATCTGGGGGACCAATCCCACCGTATAACTATAAAAGTCCTTAGTAGCTGACTAGTTACTAGACTGGATTCTCAGTCGGGACAATCTCAAATTCATGCTGTCTAACGTACTTTGTTGTTTGATCTTAATCAAATGGTTCATATTCCAACTTTGTAAAACAAATCCTAAAACAATTTCAAAACAAGGATTGTTCGATCAATATTGGACGGTCTAGATCTGCAACAGTAAGAAGACTGCATGTCCGCATTCATCTATTTTCCTAGTAACTTGTGAGACACATTTGTTTTTCTGGATAGACAAATTTTAGTACAATAATTGTTGTGTTGGTATTTTCACATTCACTAAAGTTTGAACTCCGATCCTTTAACCCATAACTCAAACGAGTGGAGGAACCTAACCCACCACTTGTGAGATTTATCTTAATTTTCTATAATATGTAGGATACCTATATTAAAAGGGCTTGCAAGCTGAAAGTTGCCTTTATTCCGAGGTCATGGGAAAATGACTTGATGGCATAGAATTTTTCTGTAAGAAAGATTGTATCCTATGTAATAACGAATTACATCAGACAAAATATGTTTTAATCTTATAACTTCTACCTAAATACATAAAAAAGAAGTACATTTGTCATGAGCATGCTTGTACAGATGGCTGACCAATTACTAGTTCCCTCTGAGGAAGGACATTTAAGGGACAGGACCACAACTATCTTGGAATGTGATGTGCAAATTTTAAGCAATGATTTGATCCTGTCATGGTGCTGTCCAGAGTACACTGATGTGAATGGAAAATACTATTTTGTACACGTACAGATAAGAATTCAGATTTCCTGCGGTCAGCAATCCCAAGCACTCACATCGTCTGTACATTAGTAGTCGTTGAATTAAAATTGGATAGTCTAGATTTCAAACTCAGTACTTTAGATTTTTTTTTAAAATCAAATATGAATCGAAATTTGGACCGTCAAATTTCGATCCGACGTCCAAAGTATGCTGAATGTGTGGGGGATTGTTGACCACAGATATCCATATTGATATAGCCACAACCTTCTCTCAAATGATCTTTAATTACTAATCAATCAGACGTTTATGTAACCACTTCTACTTGTTGTTGTACAAGTGGCTCCACAAGATTCAATTGTCCATGCAACATGGCATCCTTATGGACTTTGTCATGTGAAATATGGTACCACAGTATCAAATTCGTATACTGTCAAAAAAGTTAAATCTTAGTTCGTATAAGATTAGTCAACTATCTCATAATTATATAGGTGTTTTTAAGATGAATCTCTACTATTCAGTCTACATTTCCTTTCCACTTTTTTCTATAGGTAACTGGCAATCTATGAAGCATGGATACAGACACTGGACACGACACTGACACGCCAACACCGCTAATAATTGAGAAAACCACATAATTCCGTGTTGTGTCGGTGTCGGACACGACATGTGTACGTGCTTCATAGTTGGCAATGGACTAATGAGTACGTTGACTTCATACACTGAGGGTGTCTGTGTTATCTAATTTACAGTTTATTTGATCTTATTTTATGACAAACACTAGTGTAAATATTTAGAAGTTATGAAAATAGTTTATGCATTCTTGAACTGTTTTTGCAGCTTATTTCAATAAACTCTTCATAATAGTTTATGAAAACAGCTTATAATTTATATTAAATAGTTTAACTGTAATGTGAACACTTATTCAGTAAGTGTGTTTAACGTGCCCTAAGAATAGCACTTGTATTGGAGATTAAATTTGGAAATGCATTCTCTATCAAGTACCAATTGATGTTACTAAAAAAATATTCTGCTTTCTGCATTAAGATAAGGATTCAAAGTAGAATTGCCACAAACCAGTAGCTAAAGCATGGATGCCTTTTAGTTCTACCACTTCCACTTGTGATTTTTTCGTCATCACTGGAAAAAGAAGGTCGAATATTCGATTCATTCGATACATTTCCAGTCTATTCTAGGAAAATGGTTGGTTCTCATTTAGTCCTCTCTCTTAATGCCTTATCCTAATATAGCAATATACATACAAATGATCCATTGATGTGATTTGATTAGTGAGTATAGCTTTCAACATTTTCTGTGACTCTAAATTTCATAGTTGTGTGGTTTTCCATCCTCCTGATATTTCACAAAAATGCCATCAATGGGTCTACTTTTGTGGACCTTGATTGATTCCTCCAAAATCAACCATACAGTATTGTTTATTTCTTTTAAGTTTGTAAAGTTTTAATTTCACTATCATGGCCCAATAAAAAAAGGTTCCACTCAAAGTTAAACACGTAGCATAGTATATTACCAACTTAGCTATGTAAGAACATGTCAAACTTATTGTGAATGAAGGAATCAGATTTCATTACAATGGTAGTGTGATCGTAATATTGATATTATTGAAAAACAGATAAGTTTTTTTTCTTTTGATAGAATGAGAAACAGATATAAATTAAACAAACACAGGAAATATAGAAAACATACTGGAATGAATCACTTCACAGAATTCCCTTAGAAATTTGCAACCTTATACTTTAAACAAACTTACAAAGGCACAGTGTGAAAATATCAATTTACATTTCACTGCTTCTTTCACCGCCAAGCTTCGACTCGGTCTGATCTTGTATCTGTGCTGCTCAAAGTCCTCATTCCCTTTTTCTCGGCCGACACTTTTCCATTGATCACAGGTTGTTGTCCTCTTGTCTTTTTGGACCCTTTTCTAGCATTTGAACTACTTGATTGACCAGACTTGTTGTTCTTCCCCATGTTTCTTTTCGGAGGAAACTCACAATACAATTCCTCATTGCAAATTGGATTCTCAGAAGTGCTTATCAAACTGCCAGATTCTCTTTCAGTTGAGGAGTTTTTTTCGAGTGATTCGGGTGTACATTCTAAGACAGTTTTTTCTGAAACAAAAATTTCTTTAGCCTCTTCATTGTCTGCTTCTGCAGTATCTTCTTTCTGAAATGACTCAAAAAGTCTACGGTGTCCATTCTCATCAGAAGGTTCTAAATTCAATCTTGGATTAGATTCGACGATAGAATCCTTTCTTTCTCGTAGCGTCCTTAATATAAGCATCTTCAAGAAATTCATCACTTGAACTGCGTACATCAATGCAGTGAATGGATCTGCCATCTGCAATCAGAAAAGCCAAATACTGTAATTAACTTGAACCTAAAGGTAAAAGTACTATCAGAATAACCATGAACTAATAATAGTTTAGCAAATACTTCATTGCCAAAATTAAAAAGTTTAATTGGATTGCTCAGATGTCCCGAAATCGCTTTAGAATCATAATTAATTGGAACAGACCTGAGTCATGTTTGGCGCGAAAACCATGGCAATGTTGCGCGCGTTCATCTTATTGAGATTTTCGTGTTCGACTACATCAGCCATTAGATTGATGGCCCAATCCAAGAGTGCAGCTTCAGCATGAGGTAGATGCCTCACTAGTTCAATACAGTCTTCCTCAGTTTGGCATTGCATTACCTGCTCTTGTGATAATGAGTCCAGAACGCCGCTAGGAAGTTCCCGAAACCAAGCCTTGAAAAGTACAAGAATATTAATAATAAATTATCATAGTATATAGTATAAAAGCATTGATGAAAAAGGAAAATATAGAATTGTTTAACTGAATTTTCAAAGATGAAAATGCATGGTGATAATGAAATTCTTGTCAAATACGCATGACATTAGGATCATAAAGACTTCTGTTTTGTGCAAGCTCGTAAAACTTTAAAGATGAAAAACACAAGTATTGCAGTTTCTAGGTGTGTATTTAGGGTTGAAAAAAATAACAGCTAATAATGCAATAGCTAACATAACAACATATAGGGTAAAGGAGTTAAAGGACCAGTGTTCAAACTCCGGTGAAGTAGAAAAAAATGAACATAACATCTAGCATACTGACATTTTTCTACAGGATATATCAGATTCCTAATTTACCATCCTAAATATTGCATGGTGGAGCTAATTGTATTAATTTGATCAAATAAGCCAATGTGTCTTGAAAATGATGTTTTGTTTGTCTCATTTATTAGACTTGGACAGACAGCTGTTTAAATTGATAATTTCCTTTCTCCAATCAGTTACATGATGAATCAATTATCTGCACACTTGATTCTATTATTAGTCAGATCTATAGTAATTTATTTTTAACAGTTTTAGACCCTTTTTATAAAAGGTAAAAAATCTTGAAAAACATAAATTCTGCAAGCAAAACTATTCAACATTCAGATCACAAAAGAGACTCAACTTTCGCAATATCACCATTCAGATCAATTCACTAAACAAACATTCACAAACACATCAACACGAACAGATGAACTAGATGCAATCATCTAGTCATGTCATACCTTAATTAGTCCTGCCAGACAATGTACATCAATGTCTTCAGGAACCAATCCTAAGTTCAATTGGTTCCTAACATGTTCCTCTTGACTATTGTCTGCATTAATTCTGAAAATCCCCTCTACCTACATGTACAAATTCAACTTTAAAATCAAGCAATATAATTGAACTAGTCATTTGAAAATTGGACAAGCGCTTATAGCATAATCGCTTATCATATAAGTGATTAACCTGCAACCCTTCTTGAACATACAGATGCCTTTGCATTAACAGAAGAATTGTTGGCACACTGTTCCCTCTTGAATCATAAGATAACTGCATGGATTCTGTTGAAACTCCAAAAACAGTTGCACTACATGTGAAAATCAAACAAAAAAAGAGAGAAAAAGGTAAAACAAAAAGGACATATTAGATCAAATGAAAATGATTCGTTCGCTAACTAAATGCGGCATCTAAATAAAGTTAGCCTATATTTTTCTTAGCATAGTTTAAAACATTTTATAATCAAAAGCTTGGATAGCTTTTAAAAGAAATTAACAAATCTTATCTTGAAATTAATCAAAACCAATCGATCATTTAGTGATGTAATGTCACCCTAAATCCAATCAAAATTATGACATATAAATGGTAAAGGAGATCATAACAATAAACTATAAACACTACTATAAAAAAAAGTTGAATTATTAACAAAAATAAGCGATGGAAATAAATAAAACTGGTCTCAAATTTTGACGTCTCTAACATTTGACGACGAAAATTGAGACAAATTTCATTTTTTCTGTCTTGAATTTGTATTACATATACCTAGCACTAGGAGGCCTTCTGGGAAAATCAGGTTCAAACTCATCAGGCAAACCCAAGAAACCATTGAACCTATCAAAAGTAACGTGCGCGACATGACGCACGTTAGTTGGAGGGCTTATGTCCATGTTGCAAAGGTCTTTGTTGCCACTACTCTTGAAAGGAAATAATGATTTTCTGAAAAGAGTTACTAGTAGCTCAAAAAGTGGAAAATGTGGTTGTGAAGGAGGTTGAAAAATGGCATGGCAAGAGAACGAAGAGAGAGGAGAAGAAGAAGTTGAAGTTGAAGTTGAAGGTGTTGGTGATGTGGTTCTTTGTGATGAAGTAAAATGAGGTGGAGAATGGAGAACTTCTGTCATGGTGGCAATGAAAAAGGCTTTAACTTGTAATATACAAAAAAAATATATATATAAAAAAGAAAGGAATGTTTAAAGATTTTTTCTGAATTAAGAAAGTGGTGAAATGCAAGATTTGTTGAGAAAATAGTTTAAGAAATGAGAAATAGTAAGACTTGGTTTTGAGTATTGTGTTGAGCTGGAGTTAGAATGAAGAAAAGTGTGGGACGTGAGAATCATGAAGTGAGTATTTTAAGGTTTTATATATTATTTGTTGCGTGTTTTGGAGAGTTGAAGAAGCAAGCAAATGAAATGAAACTTGTTTTGTGTGTTAGATAGAGTGAGTGGAGAGAGAAAGACACCAACAACAACATGTTACACAACAACATTGAAAGGGAAACAAAAAGGAAGAGTAGAGCTAAAGGACCCTCAAAGTGGTGGGAAATAAACTCAAAGTGAAATCTTGCAAGTTACAACAGTTGAATGTCTTTAAAGAGCAATAATAAGGTGTCAAAGTGGTTCATATTAACGTTGACTTGAGTTTTCTTTTAACAGCAAAGTTTATTAACAACTAAATCTCTGTACAAGACAAACAAAGACCGACAATATAGGAACAACAAAGCAAATGAGGTCATATATAAAAAAAACACCTAAAAGAAAATTCATACACCTCATTCAACATAATCACCCGGTCGAATAGAGATTGATAATAACATTTTTGACTTGGGTTTAAAATAAAGATTCTCTTAAAGTTTTCACTAAATTTATCTCATGGTAAAATCTAGTTAATATTTATGATTATCTTTTGCGTCACATATTTACAACATAATCCATTTCCATTGTGTTTATGAAAGCTCAAATTTTGATTATAGGGATTAATTTAGTTTAGAAACACTAGCGTTAGTTTGAAGTTATATGTAAACCCTATCCTAAACTAATGCTAGTAGAGTACTATCATTCTTTTATTAAATTTTTATGTTGTTTACTACAGCTGTTTACAGTATTCACACCTCATGATGTTTTTGGTAAAGACATGCAAACCAACAAATATAATTAACATTTTTGTTTATGTTAAAAATACTTTGATTTTGTAATACGTTAAGATGACAATATAATTGATTTGATAAGAGATTAATTTTCATACATCGTTAGAGTAAAACTTTTACAAGCCAAAAATATGTGGCTTTAGAGGTATGCAGTTATCATTAAAGTTAAATATTTTTAATGATTTAACAATTATGATTGATTGACATTGTTAAAAGAGTATACTCCACAATGTATATAAATTAAATCCTAATGATAATATTATAAATGATTGAGTCAATTCAAAATTTAGTACTTCATCTATCTCACAATAACTTATCAATTTCTTAGAAATTTTATTTTTAATTATTGGTCTTTTTTTTGGGGAAATTATTGGTCTTTCATTAATTTATTAAACATCTGTTGAATACTTGAATGATATTTTGACGGATTCTAAAATATCCATCTTATGATCAATGAATATTAGACATCACATGATGAGTGTGGTTGAATAGTGTAGTTTATAGTTGAGGGAAACCATGTTAACTTTTGATGGAAGGACGTGATTTGACACTTACGTCTTTTTGTTTTTTTAATAGTAAATATTAGTAATTAATTGTTATGTTAGTTTTGTTTTCTCTCTTTTGTTAGTATTTTGAACTCAAAACCTCAAACTCTTTATCCAAATATAAAAGGTCACCTGACAAATACAAAAGAACCAAAAACCTCCAAAAATGACCGAATATAAAAGGGCACTTGACTTTTATATAGTCAACATTTTCCATATTTACTCATTTGAGACATTAGCGGTCATTCAATTAAGATCGAACAATCAACGTTTAAGCTTGATATTTTAAATTATAAATATTATATTAAAATATGAAATTTTTATACCGTCTGCCAAGATTCAACAACCACCTATTTATCTCTATAACTACAGGGAACCTGGGTTCTCCTGCTTGTAGTGAATACAAATTTCATGAAAGGTTGTGTTTCCTCTCCATTTTCCAATAAATGTATGTCTTAAGACATACGAACAATAAGAACTCTTGACTCTTGTAAAAAACTTATATACTTGTAATCACCCCGTCAAGAATTGAAAAAATAATAGGAGGAATATCATATTTGATAATCATTTAAAAGAGAGATTCAAGAGCATCAAATCAATATTAAGAAGACGTCTTCAAAAGATAGTTACTCATTCTTTATTGGCATTATGTATAGTGTTCTAAACTAATTAAATTCGTGCAGCTAGATACATAATAGAGAGGGATTTTTTTTTTAATAAGTTAAACTCAGACTTTTAATTATGTTTGCTTAGATAAACGACGACTCAAGTCATCTATTTTGTTAGATTCCACTAGATTATATATCTCAAATCACCTATTGCGTAAGGTGTGCTACTGCTGAAAATACATTTATCTTAATAAGTTTACACATACGTTAATTTGTTCCCTATCTGCCTTGCTTTGTTATAAGGTTGCAGCATCCACAATTCAGCTTTGTTACAAAAGTACTAAAAAAGATTCAGCTTTGTTATAGAAAGTTACAACCAACATCCCCAATTCATGCCATCGCAAATACCATAATGTCATTTGTTGAAGGAGCATAGTTCCTAGTTGTTGGGGTTTCGGAAATATAGGAAACTGAATTTTTTGAAAAAATTATTTTGATCTTAATGTTTGATTCATTTTTAAATTGTTGATTACTGATTTCTGATCAATAGTAATTCATCTAGTAATGTTTGCAATATCTTGGACTTACATGTACTATTTTATCGTTGGAATCTTTAACATGCAAACCGAGTTGATGATATTATGTGATAGTCTTAAGTGTTACACTTTGTGGGGTGTTACGCTTATAACAAGGTAGAATAAAATTAGATTAAGTGTAGTCTTATATATCTGATGAATTGATGATATTATGAGGACTGAACTTTTGATGTCATTGTACAAACAGTGGGGTGTTACTCATTACATTTTTGATGTTATAGTGTTAACAACACATTTTTTAGTACTTATTTTTTCAAATTTATATAAATCTCACATAACTTAGTGAGACTCGCTTAAATTTTAAACTGTGATAAAGGATCATGCTAACTTATGCCACTTGTATAATCTAAAGGCACAAGTTAATAGGTTAGAAAAAGACAAATTTCATATTGAAAAGATAATTTTTTTTTTTTTTTGCAAATTTTAAGATATTGAATACACAAATTCTTGTTAAATGTAGATTTTTAATAAGTTTTTGTAACAACTTTTATGCAGAGCTTTTTCGAAAAGCGACTAATATGGTTGCTCATTATCTAGCAAAGACGAGCACTCATAATGTTGTTCTTATTTTTATTATGATGATCTAATATGTATTGATATGAATTAGTTTTCCTCTTGTTAAAAAATTGATTTAATAAATGGGGAACGTGAGAGATTTTATGTGGCTTTTCTAAATAATTTTGTTTTATATACGTATTTTTTTAGTTAAACAAAGATATGTTGATCCTATCACTAAACAGAAAATATCAATTGACGAAGTCCATGTCATAGGAACAAAACGTGATGGGGGGTGTCAAACCAAACGGAATTGGGCTCAGAAAGAGAAAATATAGACTGAACCCTATTCTTATTTTTCTTAGAGATACTCTTTCCACTCTACTAACTTCTCACGCATCCTCCAGAGGAAAAGTAAGAAAGAAAAAAGAAGGAAACAAGAGGGAAACTATAATGAAAATGGAAAAGAAATGAAGAATGCAATACTATTATTCCTAAAAAAAAAAGAATGCAAGACTATTTATAGTCACAACACCATCTTGGACTGTAACTACAATCAAAGGCAACATGTAAAATGAACCAAACCTGCCAAAAATGAATCATAAACCGTCTGAATCTTGCTTGTAACATCGCAGTTCAAATTTTATATTCTTTAGGATTATATCATCTAAATGCGCACTGAATATTGGTTTAGATAATATAATCTTAAATGTGTAGAAATTGTGCTAAAAGTTGTGATTTGGAAGGTTTATCACATTTTAGATTATACATTCAAACTATGTTCAAAACATAGGAAATAATAAAATCTTTCATTAAACCAAATTCTACAAAAACAACAACATAAATTAAACATAACAATTTCAACAAGATAATTTAACAATAGAGCACAACAACATAAATTAAACATAACAATTTCAACAAGATAATTTAACAACGGAGCACAACAACATAAAACGACATGATTAAACATCTACAAAAAAGAATAAAAATCAACCAGAAATAAGATCATGGATCAGCCAAAAGAAATTCTTCATCTCGTTTATTCATACAAGCCTATTATTTCTTTGTAGTCATGGGTATCAAATTATTCCGAATAACATGAAAAAATCTGATCAATGAAGCGTCTAACTCCATCCGTCCATTCGAACTATGCTGTCCAAATATAAAGAACATGGTTCTTATGTCGTCGTCGTTCTAGAGCTTAATCTGGGTGAATAGAACACACCATCTTAGTTAATTGATGAACGACAATAATCAACATTGTCGCTCCTTGTACCTCTATGGTCTAAACAACCGTTAATTTGATTTGTATGCTTTTTTTTAGATGGATCAACTATTTTAATTATGGAAAATTGCTCTTCTCCATTTTAAAATTGCTCATTCCCACCCCAAAATTCACATATTAACCCAACATAAGCTAACTGCCGCTCGGTACCAATGTCACTTAAATCACATTGGGTACCATTGGCACTTAACTCTCGAGCGCAAGTTAACTGTTGTTGGTGCCCAACGTGAGTTAACTGTCGTTGGCACCAAGCGGCAGTTAATTTAAGTTGGGGTTAATATAAACCACAATTAAATTATGTGAGCTCTAACCACTAGACTACTTAAAAAAAAAAATTTAATTGCTTGAAAAAGCTTATAAATTAACTGTGACCTAATTTGGGTAAATTCCTTAAAAAAACAGCTTAAGAAAAAGAAAATATCTTTTTGTGTACAAAAGTTGAATAATTTTTTGACAAGTAATGATTTTGTCATCCTTTACGATTTAAGTTACTACGCGCCTAGACGACACGCAAAAACACGTAATAGAGCACCTGAACCAGAAACTTCCATCTCAGTGTTTCTCTTCTCTTTCTCTTTCTCTTCTCTTCTCTTCTATATCTCTGATTTTTTGGTTTTCCTCTTTCAATTTTCAACAACCACCACCAATCAAATCAATGTCTTCCTACGGCAGATACAATTCTCAATCTTACGCTCCATCTGCACCTGAATTACCACCACCTTCTAACTACACCTCCCAAAATACTAACTACACCCAACCCCCACCTCCCTCTTACAACAACTACACCCAACCTCCACTTCCTTCTTCAAACTACAACCACCCTCATAATTACCCTTCCGCACAACTTTCTTCATCTGGGTACCCTCCTTCTTCTTCTTCTTCTTCTGGGTATTCAAATTTTCCACCTGGAACAAACCAAGATGTTATCAGAAGCTTTCAAATGGTAGATAGAGATCGAAGTGGTTTCATTGATGATAGAGAATTGCAACAAGCTCTTTCTTCTTCTTTTCATAGCTTTAATTTAAGGACTATTCGTCTTCTTATGTTTCTCTTCAAACATCCTCATGAATCACTTAGAATTGGTAAACTTTTATTATTTTATTTTTATTTTTCTGAATTTTTTTTTTTGGAGGATTTTATTGATGCTAATTTTTAATTGTTTGTGTTGTTTATAGGGCCAAAGGAATTTTCAGAGCTTTGGAATTGCCTTGGTCACTGGCGAGTAAGTCTCTTTTTCATTCTTTGACTAACTTGGAATAAAAATAAACAACTTAATTAAGTGTGTGCTTATATATAAGCTAGTATTTCTATAACAAAAGATGAAATAAAGTCAAATTGTTAATGGAAATTAGCTGAATACAACTTACGGGTGCATTATAACGTGTTTCCATAAGCTCAGTTGATCTAATCCGTACATGTTCTTTGTATATTCTCTAATCTCTGCAGACATATAGTGTATGTCTGTTGTTTCAGCAGCTTAGGTATTTTTGTGTGAATTAATTTAGTTACTTGCTTCCCTAGGACAGAAGCCATGTAGGTAGAAAATAAGATTAGATGCTATAAAAAGAAATGAGAATACTAACATGTGTCTTGGCTTTGGGGCACATGTTAAGAAACTTAATTCAGAAATATTCATCTTAAAAGTCTTGCATTCAACTTTTAAAAAGTCAACATATTGTTTCCTTCAACTTAAAATTCCTATTTTTGGGTTCCTTAGCAAGACCCAAAAAGGACAATTGTTGGCCTATTTTCATGTTAAATATGGCTTATGATGAACCGGGTTAGGGCTAGTCCATTTTGAAATTCAATGTGGTGATGTAAAGCCTATTCCAATCCTTATATGGTCAATGCAACATGGGAAGATTGTTGATTTGTTATGCAGGATTCTAACAGAAAAAGAGAATGATTTTTGACATTACAATTTTGATGTTGAATATGTGTTGTTTGATTTTTTTGTCTATTTTTTAAAATGTGTGTGAGCGGTAGAAGATAAAAAGTAAGAGAGATAGAGATAAACACACACGGTGTCCCATACGATGTCCGTGTTTTGATGTTCAAATAACACAACTGAAAAAAATAATTCCAGTGGAGCATATTTCTTCCAGTTCATATACTTGTGCGGTTGTCAGCTTCCATCTAAAACACCAAAGCATGTTTTTGTTTTTGTTATATACGTTCCTGTCTGAGTTGTGTCAAATTTTGTTACTTGGCTAGCTTCCATCTAAAAAATCTAAGCATGTTTTGATGTTATGTGCTTGCTTTTCTGAGTTGTGGCAAATTTTGTTAAGAAGGAATTGATTAATGTATCACATATCTTACATCATAGTTGTCCAGATATATGGACTTTGGGTGTTCAATGCTATATAAATTAGTAGTAGTTTTTATTTCAAACATTGTAAAACACTACCTCTCCTCTTCATGTATATCCTGAACCGGAATATAGTTTTTAAAATTGTTCCAACGTGAAATATTTCACATTATCACTAAAAAAATGTCACACCATCTACCAAGATTGGAACTTTCTAAATAATTGCATCATATAGTTCAGTGACAGTGTAAAAGTGGATCAGATTTAAATCCTACTGTGACTACTTCATCCATGTTGTGTGATAAGCCATTGACTCCTCTCTACTGCAATTAGTGATAAGTGACACGATTCTTGCTACACCTATTTGTATTGGAATTTAACAGGATGTTTAAATTTTGTGCTTTAATATAGAATTTCATCCATGCTCCCTCTGAATTTTTACTTCGCTTGTAGGGCATATTTGAGAGATACGACAAAGATAGGAGTGGAAAAATTGATCCATTAGAGCTAAGAGATGCTCTGTATGGTATTGGCTATGCAGTACCGGCCTCAGTTCTACAACTTCTGCTTTCAAAGTATAGTGATGGAAATAACAGGAGGGTTGAACTCGGTTTCGACAGTTTTGTCGAGTAAGACATTTTCTCTGGATCTCGTGCTTATTTTTTTACACTAATTTATTTGAAAAGAGTAAACTTCAATTTTGGTCTTGAAAGATTTTAATTTGGTCCTGAAAAGATTTTTTATACCACATTGTTCTTAAGATTATGCATGAATAACTAATGTAGTGAAATATAACAGATTGGTTTGAAATTATCATGTTCTTATTTAGAATTTTTATGATGAAATAGAAAACTGTTTCCTTACCATACTTCCCAAACAAGGGGGAGTGGGCCTTGGATGGATGGAATGAAAGACTTGCTGTTTACATTAAAATGTCATGTGACGATAACAATCATCATCTGAGAACCATTTTTATATCGCTAACATTTTAAGCACCAAATTAATACTATGAAATTTTTCAAGGACCAATTTGAGGTTTATTTTATTTGGAAATGTCCTTATATATCTCATGTTCTGTTTTTGGATGTGTGCAGGTGTGGGATGATTATCAAGGTAAAACTCATTGAGCTTTTGAAGCTGAGGACATGCTTCTCATATCTATATTTCTTCAATTGTGTTTATTATTCTCCCCTTCCATACATGCTCCACGGTTTTAGTTCAAATATCTGGTTTCGGACGAAGATTTTTATGACATTACATTCATGTGCACCGTCTTGATTATATCTAGCTTTGGAAGCTAAGGACATGCATATCATATCTATATTTCTTAATTTGTGTGCCTTATTCCCCCCTTCCATTGATATATGCTCATTTACTTGCTTCATGGTTTCAGTTTGAATATCTAGTTTCAGACGAAGATTTTTATCCTGTTACATTCACATGCATTGTCTTGATTATGTGATAGGAAATAAACATTAGGGTGGCATTTTACATGTGATAATTTTGCAAAAGAAAATAGGACATAAGCATTTTGGAAAAAGATTCATTCCCTTTACTTTTTAGAAATTAGCATTTTCATCCAAGTGTTGCCCCTCTGATTTACTTGTTTATTACCATGCTAATTACTTGTTGCACTTTCAGGGTTTGACCGACAAGTTTAAGGATAAGGACAAGCGTTACTCGGGTTCAGCTACACTTGCATATGACGACTTTATGTCTATGGTCATTCCGTTCCTTGTATCTTATGATTGAGAAGTTGTACTCATCGTCAAATTTTCTTAGATTTTTTTGTGCTACATTCAATTGATTGTTTTATGTGTTTGGTTGTCCATAAATTTTTAAGCTGTAATTATCTGTTCTATTTCACTTTGATTGAGCAATAATAAGGCTAGAAAAAGTGATTAAAAACAGGTTAATAAGGAATGTAATAAGTCGGATAGTAGTTAATAGAGCTGAAATGTGTCTTTCACACTTTTTCTTTTATCCTAAACATTATCTAGAAGTTGTGCATGAGAAGAGATATGCAACTTTGCTAGTACACTGGATTATGGTTGTCTATTTAGCTCTATTTTACAGTTCTGTAATAAGCTGCATCAATCTCATGATCTTTGTCTATAATTTGAATGATCGTATTGGAGTGTTTTGTGTGATGGTACTTGACTTATTATGTAATGGCTCTGCAAAATTTTATAGGGAGCTCCATCTTCATGAAGTTTTACATGGTTTGATAGACTAGTTTTTGTAGTTACTGATGTGATATTCGGTCTATAAAAGAAACAAGTGATACAGTTTGAACAACCTCCTTAAAAATTTCAAACATTTTAAATTTACTTTTCATTACTATTAATTAATAGCGTCATTGCAAAATAAAATTTTATTATAGGTTAGTATCTTCTGCTTCTTGATTTTGTAAATTGGCAAGTTGGTTACCACCCTTTTCCTGAATTTATTTCATAAGAAATGGTATCATATTGACTAATTATTAATCTGCAATAATACGAACAAATTATAGCACTGATCAGCACGTAGCAAATTAGCAATCACAATTGGAATTGTCTATCGACAAACTGAATGTAGAACGTATTTGAATAGAGGTTTACCTCAGTAGATAAAGAAGTTTGTGTGACAATCGTATTTCACCATCAACAACAAAAGCAAATACTGAAAAACAACCAACGTGAGTTAAGTCAGTTGGATTTTAGTGTTAGTTTTTAAGTCACGAAGCGTGAGTTAACTCACGCAGGGGTATTTTGGATAGTTCAGTTGGGAGGGAGCGTTTTTTGTTGGGAGAAGAGCAGAATTCTTAAAAAACTGGATTGGATTATCAAACAGATTTTTCTTAATTGTCTTCTTAAAAATAGTTTTTCAAGACAATTAAGAAAAATCTGTTTGGTAATCCAATCCAGTTTTTTAAGAATTCTGCTCTTCTCCCAACAAAAAACGCTCCCTCCCAACTGAACTATCCAAAATACCCTTGCGTGAGTTAACTCACGCTTCGTGACTTAAAAACTCACACTAAAATCCAACTGACTTAACTCACGTTGGTTGTTTTTCAGTATTTGCTTTTGTTGTTGATGGTGAAATACGATTGTCACACAAACTTCTTTCTTTAAGTCCTGTTTATTTTTATGTTTAATCAATTCACAGAGAGTGCAATTGATTTTCCTGTTATCTTACTATTGCCCTTAACTAAGAAAGAAATCAATTCAATCACTTAAACTAAAGCTCTGATATCCGTAGTACTTCAACCTTATTTTCTTACTCCCGCGAATCAAATGATTACTGACTTGAACATGCGATGAAGAGATTACAACATGATTTTCTTACTATTGCTGATTATTCTGTAACATGATTTTGTATTCCATGTGCATCGTAATTACAACAACATACTAAGGTGAGTTAACTCACGTGGGATTTCAGTGTGAATTTTCAACATCACGCTCATGCAGAGGTATTTTGGTCTTTTCAGTTGGGAGCGAGCAACTTATGTTGGATAAAGAGCAAAATTCGTTTTTTAAAACTGTTTTAAGAAATGTGAAAATGAGAAAACCCATTAGCAAAGGGAACTGAAACATTCAACTTTGGTTTTCCTCCCTTCATGAAACATTCAATTTTGGTTTTATTGGAAACTAAGGGCAATTCATATCATTGGGTTAGCAAAGCAAGCAGCGTGCACGTTTAATACTGAGCAATGAGCCTTGAATATACATTTCGTTAGCATGTCTCCTATGTTTCTCATTCTCTCAACATGTAGTAAAATCCTTACAAAAGATATCAGGAGCCTCGAATATTCAACAAAACAATAAACATCCCAAGAAGCAACAATTTTTTTGAAGTGGATCTTCGACAATTGCTTTGTCGTTGCAGCCAAATCTTGACCTCTAGATCAATGTTGTATAAACTTTTTTTTTATAAGCAAAATACATTACTTGGGAGTATAAGGGATACACTAACAATTTAAAATTGTAAGGGTTGGTCCATTTAATCCTCAAAAAGTGTTTAGACGGTCCTGGTCTTACAAGTTAGGTTTTTAACGATTGAATAATCATACCACTCTAGTTATCTCCATGTGCAGCATAAGGAATGTGCGTTAAATCTCTGCATTGGATGATATACTTGGAGGTTCCCATTTTTAACGGAAAATCTAAGGCAAATCATCTCTTGTCAATTGCTCATAAATGTAAGAGAGAGATATCTCCGTGGAATGGTTTTCTTTGGATTAAGATTTGCTGCTGTAAATATTACACGTAGTTGCACGCTGTAGCACATCTCAACCGTAGATATGAAATCCGTCGGTCTAGATTTAATCACACTTTTACACAGTAAAATAATCTCAGCCATCAATCTAAAATTGAATGACCTGGATCAATTACAGCACCCTGCTGTAACAACTGGGAATCTGATTCCGTTTTCTTTTATCCATTATAGAAATAGTACAATTGGTGAAGTCTATAATACAAGAAATATTGATGTATAACTTGCATATATCTATCTATGTTTCACACTAGCTCTTTGTTGAAAACTCAAAATACTTGAATTCACTTTTTTTTTATCTAATTTGCACTAGTAAATCTAGCTGGTTTTGTAAGAGTTGAATTATGCTCTGAACAAAATCTAAGAAACTATTACGATTTCAATAATTGAAATGCCTATTTAATCAAACTTTAATGGTAATTATTGAAGCTATGATCATGGCTTAATCTTAACTCATAGTCTAAGGGCTCCACAAAGTCACCTATTGATGACAAGTGACAACCACAATAGGTTGGAGCCATGGGCAATCATCCAATAGCTGGTAGACTTTCATTATCGATCCTGAGTGGCTCATTAAATATTCATTGATAGTATTATTCGTTACTTTTTTGTTGGTATTTGTCTTCTTTGTCATAAGCTCAGAATGGTTGTAGATGAGGAGGTCCCTCATTTGATCATTGCTTCAAACGAAAAAGAATTCCTAAATAGCAAGCTAGGCGTGCACCAAAATTAAAATAATCAAAGTAGAGTTGTTTATAGTTTCATCATTTTCTTTGTAATCAAAGCGTAAGTAAATCTATTTAGGAAATAGCTCCTCATATAATATGAACATATGCTACTTGATAAGTTTTTTTTATCTATCCATTATTACTAGTAGTATTATTATAATTCGAATTCATTCGGGTTGGTCGTATTGGTTTGAGATCTCCGAATTTTCTCATATACCAATTTGAGTGAGTTAATTTAGTTTCTTTAAAAAAAAATTATTATAATCTGAAAATTGCTTGATGTAACAAAAAATCATTGGTCATTGGCCCGTGTTTTCAGCCAAAGCCGGCTGAAAATTTGCTGAGACGCGTGTTTTTGTGATTTTTGCGACTCCTCTTGCTCACGAGATATAACACTACTCTTATTATTATATTCATTGGATATGCTACTTGAGAAGCTGTAACTAGAACAAAACAAAGAGAATAAGTTTTCAATATTTCCAACTTCTTTATTTATACTTTATGACATGTAACAATGGCTGCTTGCACGACTAATCTTTTACATTTATCTCAACTAATTTGTTCTTATATACATTTTAAATTATAAAATGACAGGGAATAAACTTAAATAATATACAAGATTTGAGTTTTTTAAATGAATATATATGAGTATTTTTATTATTAAATTTTTGAGTATTTTAGCATTAATAACCTCTTCTAATTTTTTGGAATGTGGGAAGTGGTTATAATTTTTTCGATAAAAAAAAGAGAATGGTGTGTTTTTTTCGTTACGGATTTCCTGGAACATATCGTCGTATTTTTCTCCAAGTTCGTATGGAAGATATTCAGTCCCTCAAATACTCCATCCATTCCATTTTACTTATCGTTTTCACACGGAATTAAGAACATAATTAATATTTTCAATTTAACACACGAAATTTTACCTCTTATATTTTATTTTTGATAATGTAAAATTTAGAGTAAAAAGTGTTATGAAAGGTGGGAGAGAAACGACCTCATTGGAGATTTATAACTAAATTTACGTATAATCTAACAATTGCATAATTTTTGGAATCTAAATCAGCATAATTTACGTTTTTTTTTTTTTAATATTATCATTGAACTATGGGAGCCCCTAATATGATCCTCAATTTTAAAGGTCCACCCATGATCCTCTCTAATTGACCTTCTACAGTAGGTTTCATTTTTTCTTTTTCCTCTCTAATTTACTTTTTATTTTTGTAATCCTAAAATCCATAGGCTGACAATCATTTTCCTCCTCTTTCCATTTCTCTCTATTAATCGCTCCTTCCTTCTTCCTCTATCTCATCTTCACCTTTCACCCCTTCATTTAAACCATAAACAGAAATGTGCTGAAATGTTATTTTTTTATGAAAAATATGTGG
>Ga0228710_1002447_pt1 | contig 29222 bp, 12 predicted proteins | sample MedpolnodulmetaG_FD_177995 | JGI IMG/M metagenome (GOLD analysis project Ga0228710, IMG submission 177995) | Root nodule microbial communities from Medicago polymorpha collected in Santa Monica, California, United States - pink nodules | ecosystem: Host-associated > Plants > Roots > Nodule...
TATATGTTTATAATTTTAGTTGTAGTTTAATTTTTAAATTTTGATTTTTTTTTAATATAGTTATGTTGTAGATCTGAAATGCTATTAACAAATATTATGAATACTTGTTATAATGGAGTTATATTGCTTAAGTTTATTTTTCTTTTTTAATTTTATAAATTTTTTAGGGTTTGATTTTTTTTTAATATAGTTATGTTGTAGATCTGAAATGCTATTAACAAATATTATGAATACTTGTTATAATGGAGTTATATTGCTTAAATTTATATTTTTTTTTTCGAATTTTATAAATTTTTTAGGGTTTATTTAGGATTTTTAGGGTTTATGTAAAATTTTCACTATAAGTATTTGATGAAATGTTTGAATGAGTTTTTCATTGATTATTTTTAATTTCTTATTGGGTATATTTGAAACAATGGTCGGGTCGATCGACGTTCATGCACAATTCAACGGCGGAGAACCTCAGAGGTTGAAGGTTCGGTGCCTTGGTGTAACGTTAAGAGGTCTCAAGGATGAACTGAATGAATTCAACCAAGGACTCAACCCCGGAGACACAAGGAGGGTGGAATACGTTCGGTATAAACGTCCAACGCTCGACAAGGGGAGAGTACCATTCAGTTGGGTGGAATTAACGAACGACGAAAATGTGACGAGCATGTTTTGGGAGCACAACATGTTCCAGTAGATCGATATGTGGGTAACGTTGCTGAGATCAACTGAAGACATCATCAAAAGTTTGATTCCACCAGAAGGTCGTGATTAGGTAGGGAATGCACCTTCCAACTACAACAATTATCTTCCTCTGAATGGGGTAATTCAAACTTGTTAAACGGCAAGACTCCAACATTCGACCGATATTTCTACTATTCCATTCAAAAGATTAAATTCTTGTTAGGCGGGTTTAAATGAAGGTATTGAAGTGTCAAGGAACGGACCTCATTCTATTGACACTTGAATACCGTCATTTAAACCAAGCCTAGAAAGAATTTAATCTTTTGAATGGAACAGGTGAAATGTCGGTCGAATGCTGGAGTCCTGCTGCTTAGCAAGTTTGAATTTACCCCATTCAGAGGTAACATAATTGTCGTAGTTGGAAGGTACATTCCTGAATGTAATGTAATGCAATGACTCGTCTATATAAGTTAGGAACATGTATTATTGAGAATCAGCTATATAAGTTATGATATCGAATTCCTTCGTATAAGATTTAATCAGTCTTTATTGGAATACGCAATTTTTATTCGACTTCACGTTAGATTTAATCATTATTTATTCAAATACGCGAATGTCAAGCAAAATTATACGAATACAACGGTAGTTAACTACCGTTGGGGGCTTTTGGATAATTTTCTAGCGTCATTGTGAAGTTATCAATGTCAGAAAATCAATTTTCTTTCTTTTTTCACCTTACTCTCTTATTATGCGCCCTCCTCAATTCTGAAAATACCCTTCTTCATATTATATAATGTGAACGCCTTTTTAGTGTTTTTCGGATTATATAATCTGATTTGTGTTTAACTGGATTTTCAATCAGATTTTTTAAAAAGCAGTGGCCTACATAATTTAAATGGCATAATTGGAAATGAAGAAAAGGACGTGAATTAAATAGACATGATACAAATTATCAATATTGAACATATTTTATTATTTGATCAATATTTCATAATACATTTACATTAACATAATGTTTATTACAAGAAATTATTAGAAACTAAAAGTTAAAAATCATATGAGAAACCTCAAGTCCATACAGATCGTAGATCCATACTGATCTTTGGTGCGAATTTGCAGAGTGGAACTTCACCCTCTAAACATTCATACTATCCCTACATAGAAGAAATGTACAAAAGAAAGCGAGTTAATGTGAGTTGGAATTAGAATTTGCGAAGAATTAATGGGTATTTATATGGGGCAGTGCTACCATGGAGGGTAACGATTAGTCAAGGGAAGGGGAACAAAATGTGGTTAGCCGCTGGTTACATACAAGAAAAAAAATATGTTTGAGACAATCTTGCTGACCAAGCCATCATCCATATTATGGGATGGTTCAGATTATATAATCCAAATTCATTCTCAGAATATTTCGGATCATATAATTCGAAACGTCCTCAAACTGTGTTAAAACTTGCATTTTAGAGGGTGTGGGTCATTTCAGATTTTATTATCCAAACTAGTTAGGTATGGAATTTTTGTGTGGTCAATATTGCAACGAAAGTTTCGGTGGTCCATAATGCACATAAAATTCTATAAACCAGTGTGTTTGGTTCATTTGTAAAACATAACAAAGAACCATGAACACTTATCCAGTAGATGTAAACATCAAGCAAGCTGCAATGTACTATAATGAGGGGTAACCTACTATGTTTAAGGTTCACGTTGATGTCACACTATCTGGAATGAAAGACAAGCTGAACCAAATTAACGATCATCTCAACTACAGAGACACGAGAAGGATGGATAATGTTGAGTATCATCGTTCATCAGTAAAACGGATAACTGCCAAATTACAGTTAGTTTCTCTAGCACTTATTGACTTGTTTTGCAAGTAATCTAGTATAAAACCCCCAATTAGATATAAATATAGTTTTTATTACAAATTAATCCATAAAGCTATTACATTATATTTCCCACAACTTTTTGTAGGTTTTTGACATGAAGTGCAAGTTTTAACACGATCTGCGACCAGTTCAAATTATATAATCCAAAATATTCTGAGAATGAATTCGGATCATATAATCTAAACCATCTCAGAATGTGGAATTTGACGTTACAAGCAAGGTTTGGATGGTTTGTGGTGTGTTTAATGCATTTTTGATCATTTTAAATGTTTTCTTTGATTGTAGTTATAGTAGGGGTGAGCAAGGAATCTGAAACCGCCCACCACCCGCAATAGCCGAGTCACCCACGGGTTCACGGGTCGGATTGAAACGGGTCTCGGGTTCAAAAGTAATAAAATTCAGTTAGCACTGGGTTAGTGCGGTCGTGCTCGGTTCGTCAAAATCAAACCCAACATAGGCCGCACCCGCCCGATACAGTTACAAGGCTAGGCATAAAAATATATTTTATTTAAAGTTAGAGTCTGACAAATGCATGTGCTTTGCTGCAAGATACCTTATCCCACTTTTTTTATGTACTTTCTCCTTCTTTCAATGTTATCTCGTCCCATCAATGAATTTTAATAATGAAAAAACAATTAAACATACATATATAGAATATAAAATAAGGCAACATTAGTTCTCTTCTCTCTCTCTTTCAATTGTTTCTTCTTCGTCCTAAGTCTAAAAGAGTGTTGTGCGTCTTTTTCCAGCACTGCCTTTTGAAAAGGTACCATATTCAACCCCATCTCATCCACAATTGCATCCTTTCTACTCTCCATCTCCGTCTGTGAAGTTAACAGCAATAACCGACCCGCCGAACCCGTCGTCCATATAACCCGTCATCCGACCAATCCGTTGGCACACACGGTCGGAGATGGGCTTGAGAATACACTCTACGCTTTTCTTTGGATGGCCAAATTTAGAACCAAATCCGACCGAACCCGAACCTTGCTAAGCCCTAAGTTATAGTCTAGGAACGTTTGAAGACTATAAATAACTTTGCATTTTCAAAACTTTCACTCATTCTTTACTTTTCATCCCATCAACAATTTTCTTTCTATCCTCAAAATTCATTCCTTAGCATGGTCATTGTTAACCACTCATGTTATCCCTAAAATTGTTGTGCAATTTATGTGGGGATAGTACGGTGGTTTTCAAAGACATTTGTATCAATTGTAGTATGATTTCTAGGTTTAGATAGTTTTAGAATTTTATAATCCAAACAACAATAAAAAGGTATTTTGAAAATATATTAGGGTACGTGAAAATAAAATATGATGAAAAAGAAACTGCCTTATGTTTAACTTGCACAGTATAAATTAGTGTTAGAATTAACTGGTTGTGCTTGAGATCTATCAAGATTTTATATAGAAATTAAAATTTAATATTTTTGGCTTTTAAATAGTTTGTCTTTAAGATAAAAAAAGTTGTCTTTTTTTTTTAAAAAAAAATTGAATTTTTTCTCTGACCTCCCTTGTTTTGTCCAATAATATGATCATTTTAAAAATCAAACATTAGACAATAATGTTTCCAGGACACTTGTGCGGGTTTTGGTTTATTCTTTGTAGAATAAAATATTTTAGATTCCAACATTGTAATTTAAAGAATTTTGGGTTTTGAATCTTTGTGAATTTTGACTATATAAAATAGATGATGTGGTATAGGGTAAACGAAAATACGTTCAAATTACACGGGACAAAAGTACCTAAAATTTTGAAATATAAAGTTATGAAAGTTCAAAACTAAAAAATCTTCATATTACAAAATTTGAATCTAATTTTTTTTTATAGGGGGTAAACTAAAACCCATCCGCAAATGACAAGGGGATAAACACCATTTAACCCATAAAACTTTGACAATTTCCTTCCTCACAATTTCCATCCTAACATATAATATAATGTGAATATATACTATCTAATAGGGAAAGAAATACAGATGAGCAATAAGAAAGTTGATTAAGATCCTCTCCGTTTATTAAAATAAAGAGGTAATTAGAAAATGGCACGTATAGAGAAACAGTGTTCTTTCATTTACACATCAAGAAAACACCAATACATTTGTCTTGACTTGTACTTCAAACACCTATACCAATAAATTATATGAACATATTTGGTTGAATTATTCTTCAAATAACGTTTTGAGATTGTAAGGACCAGTGATACTTTGATTTCCACTCCACATAAATTGGGAAATAATTCTATTAGCACTTTCAGTAGGATGAATGGCATCAAAGAACACATACTCCGAAGGATTCTCACACAATTCATAATCTTTTACTTCTCTTTTACCTCCACAACTGTAATATCCCTTATAAGGGCCACTACCACAGCATGCCACTCCTCCTTCTTTCAAACCTAAATTAAGCAACACATATTAGAACTAGATAAATATAAATAATCAAAATCAAGTTATATCGATGTAATCTCTCGAAAAAAAGTTATATCAATGTAATATTTGTCAAAAAAAATTGGATATTATTACACCGTTCATTTTTTTTGTGTATGTTAACCATCACAATTAAAAATTGTTCCACCCATGAATCAAACTCATCCTTAAATTGAAAGTTATTATCATGTAAATTATGTCTATAAGATTATTTAATATATCATTATAATATGTCAAGATTAACGTCTTATATACATTTTGGATTAGTATATAGTTTTACATATATAATTTATTTGATGGTAGATAGGACAATTTTTTTTTTAGGGAAATCAATTTCGCAATGCATATATCCGGAAAAGAATTATTGAACGGTAATAAATAATGCTATAAATAAATATACCATACCTACCATATTTGGATGGGTTGTTTATGAAATCAAAAGAAAAATCAAAGAAATCGAAATATGAATATTTAAATCCTTTGATCTGTTTCTATAGCTTGTGAAGTTGCACAGAAAGCACATTGTTATGCAGTTTGGCAAGTTCTGAAAACTCTTCAATGCAAGCACCTGATTTAGTTCCATTTACAAATGCCTTGATGGTTGGAAAACAACCAAGAGATGGTTGGTTAAGAATCCCGAATTTCCTCCCTCCAATCTCATGTATTCCCTGAAATGTATTTGAAAAGTTAGTTAGAAGATTTGGGCCATGTTTGGATAAATAGTTTAATTAGTTATTTCGTATAAGATATAAGTCGTTCACAAGTATTATTTAGAGCCGATGAAAATAAACTAAAAACAACTTATAGACCTATACGTTGTTTTCATAAACCCTCTCAAATAGTCTCATAGACACTTATGCCAGTAGATATTCAAATAAGTCAATTCAAACAAGTCGTTAAAACAAGTGAACTTTGATGTATTTAAAAATGCAGAAGAAAAAAGAAACTTTTACATACTTTGATCACATCTGTGAGATTACCAACTACCATTGATACGTATTTTTCATGAGTGTATAAGCTTGAATTTTCTGAAAAATAATCATTGCTTCCAATGTTAATCAAGTAAACCGCTTTGGCCAACAGAGTTGTAGTTTCTGCATCTCCTAGTTTCTGCCTCAATTCTTGCTCAACATTCTTGAAATAAGTCAATTGAGTCTTTAGATCTCTCACCTGAAAATATCAAAATTTCATATCATCTACTATAAATCATTCAATTGTATATTTTTTCAGATACTTGCACAACTCAATGTTGGATTTAAACTTCGACGAAAAAATTGCAATTCAACCAGAAATTAACAATTGCAACATGATTAAATTAGCAACATAAAACAGACCAGTCCTTGATATGTTTCAACTAAAGCCCCAGCTCCTGCTGATGCAAAATTGATTCCATTAATATATTCTTGAACTCGAGGAAAATATGGTAGAATTAATGGCAACTTAGCATACTCAGCTGCAATAATAAAAAGTAAAATAAAGTTAAAATGTTTCCATATAAGTTATAAGGTATTTCCATACCGTATTATGGAGAGCTTATAAAAAAAGTTGAAAATAACTTATGAACATATCATAAGTTGTTTATACCAATAAATAAATTCAAATAAGTCAATTTAAATAGACACATAATCTTACCTATGAAATCTGGAATGACACGTCCATCAGAAAATCTACCAGTTGGATACTTGAAGAAGGTTTCACCATATGGTGGGTAATTTGCCTGATTATCAGGAGTAGTATTGATGTAATTATTGTTTCCAACATCAAATAATGAATCTCCAAATACAAATAATGCAACATGTTCTTTTGGTAGACATATTTTACCAAGGCACTGTGTTGGAATTAGGATTCCATAACTTAGGAAGAAAATTAGGAAACATAAAATGAAATTTTGTATGGCCATCCAAGTTTCTTATAATATCCTTTTGATTCTATCAGGATATATAATCTTTAACATAAAAATATACATTGGAAGTATGAGGTTTGAATCATTCCTTTCATTTAATGCATATAATTGCTTTGACAACTAGTATATTGATAAAACAATATACTAGTCAATTCATTCCTCTATAAATTATATTCAACAAAATTGATTGAACTTGAACCAAGTTGCTTGAGCTCCAGTGGCAAGGAGCTCCTTTCAAGGGCGTACCCGAGGAATACCATGTTCGATTTTCAGAGAAAAAAACGTTTGACCAGTGCACATGCCTCTATGCACGAGTTGGATTAGTCGCCCATCATTGATGGGTCGGAAACCGAGCGAAAGCCAAAAAAAAAATTGATTGGACTTGCAAATAATTCAATGAGTATGATAGCAATATTTAAGCATATGAAATTATTTAATTATTTCTATTACTACTTAAGCATGTTGTTTTTTTTATGATTCTTTTTCGAGATTTTTTAAAAAATTATAATGAATTTATTATATCTAATAAAAATGATTGATATTCCCCTAAAAATAATGATTGATATTATTTTTACAATATTATATAACTAAATAAATAAAGGGTTAAATATGTTTTTGGTCCCTATAAATATACCAACTTTTCGTTTTAGTCCCTATAAAATTTTCCTTCAACTTTTAGTCCCTATACAATTTTCAATCACTACTTTTGATCCCTAATTTTAACAAACGGTGGAAATTATTTAGAAATGTGTTTGGTAAAGATGTAATGGGAACACTTTCATTTCAACAACATGCCCCTTTTCTCATCCTCACCAAGACATTTGTTATTGACAGAGAGTTGAGTAACTCAATTGGTTTGAATTAAGGGATAAAAAGTTGAAGGTTCTGAGCTCAAACTCGGACAAAGACTATATTTTAATATAACAACTAACTACTAACATTTATCATTAAAAAAATAATCATTGTTATGATTTAACTAAGATGAGTACCATCAATAGTTGGCTACAATATATAAAGATTTCAGTTGTTAATTCTGATGTTATATATCTCAATTTAAAATTAGTTTTTTTTTATTTAGAAAAGAAGTAGTTTTTCTTATTTTATTAGATTTGTACTTGAATTAATATTAAAATTTAACTTTGAATAATATTCAGTAGAATTTGCTTTATGCCTCTAAACAAATTCGACCGACCATATAAATCAGGTGTTGTCGGTGTCGAGCTTTTCAGGCATATTATGTATTTAGAATGTAAACCTCTGAATTGTACTATTCCATTTTTTGTATGATAAAAGAAGAAAAAGAGTTGATGATTTGTAGCCAAAAAAAAAATGATAACTCCTCACTTGAATAAACTTCCACACTATTAAATCTTCCATTCAGATAAAGTTTTTACAGCTTGGATGCACCCCAAGAGACAATGCAACAATGGTGAGGACACAGGAAAAGAAGCCAAGAAGTAACACACACCTAGATATATTATATGTATCATCTACTAAGGGTCCAATTCCAAACTATCATCCATGTAACACTACTTCAGTCCAAATATAAACAGAATCATGTTTAAAGACACAAGTCATAGAAAGATACACAAGGATGGTCTCATATCACATGCATCAGAAGAGTCAATTCCTATTAGAGCAAAACATCACAGTCCATGTCCTAAGCTAGCATAAGAGAACCTTGCCCTTCATAACTGTCGTGATAAGCTATAAAAGCTTGAGAAAAAAAATATTACAATACTTCCCCCTATGTTCTATATATCAACTCATTTTCCACGAGTCAAAACAAAATTTGAAATATCAAACTATGAAACACCCACACACACATCGAGGACATACTCGATATTGACACTGACGTGTAGAGATTGATAATAATTTAAACAAACGAAAACGATTGAATGTAATGTATTGGTGTAATGCCAATGTTGGTTTTTTTTTTCTTCTAGGATTTTTTTTTATCCCTGCAAGGAAACCAAATCATTTTCTTAAAGAGTATGAATATATGGTGGTACAGTTTATATTTAGATAAAAATCATATTCTTTTTTGTGGATCTTTGATGAGTCAATAATTAGTGTTTTTAATATAATATTTGAGTCCGTTTTATTTATATTTGATTTCGTTTTATTTAATATTATTTCCTTTTTAGAACTATTTTACTTCAATTGCAAGTTATTTAATTTCAGGAACAAATAATTGAAAGATTCAGTCTTGGAGCAAAAGAAAGGGATTTGGAGCTGATTCGGGACGAAAATACGAAGATTCGGTACAAAAATATGACACCCCCCAAGTCAGAGACTTGGCACGGCCCGTGCCACCAGCCACACGGCCGTGCCAACCTTCAGGATGCTCTTTTGTTGCTTCTGCTTCATGGACAAGCTACCTATTAGTTTATTTCTGACCTAAAAGCCCGTGGTTTCTTGTGGAACATTCTAGTGATGTATTTCTTAGAGCTTAAGTCATTGTAAACTATAAATAGAGTAGCTAGCTATCACAACAAATCATCTTTTGTTCTTGGAATTCAATAGTGACAATTGTCTTTCTTAATAAAAGTTCTTCTTTTACTTTCTTGTTATTTTATTTATGTTCTTCTTCTTCTCTTCTATGTCTGCGATGAACATGAGTGAGTAAACTTCTCTTGTCTTGAGATTATTGGATGAGTCTAATGACCTAATCCTAATCAAACTAAGCCTCGAACCCTAATTTTATATAAATCTACTTTCTAATCTAAAATCAACGTTTATATAATGAATTAACAATTATCAAACTCATAAAGCGACAAGGGAGGGTTAGTAATTGTTAATTCGTCATCACAGATATCAAAACGAAGCATCGAAAGAAGAAGTTTTGATATTGGAACAAGTGAAATTAGACAAGGATTGCGAAACATGAGAATTGTCTAGCAAACCTTGAGACAAATAAAGTTTCGCTCTTCAAGGATTCTAATAGCAATCAACCATGAGAATAGGCGTGGTTGCTAGAGGAACACACTCAACGATTTCGAGAGAAAATTTGACACGCTTAAGAGAAACTTGTTTTTAGAAAGTAGGTCCAATATAAAGTTTAGGTTTAGGATTTGGTCTGCGAAGGGTTTGTCACCAAGATGAATCAATAATCCCAAGGCGCTTTTTATTATTCTTTTTAAACCGTTAAAAATTCAATCTTTACAAGTGAACTTTCTTTTAATCATCAACAAAAGTTAATTGAATTGAACAACTTCTTGTTGGAACAATACTTTCTTTTTACTACTTTGGTAGAACCGTGCACTTGCGGTTTTACTCATCAATCTTGAATTAGGTTTGTACTATGATGGTGTTATAATAATGATGATGATAATGATGGGGCAAGTCTATGCAAATTTGGCAAAGTATTTTCCACGCTAATTTGGAATAACAAGGGATGATAAAACGTGTAGTGTGTAGATTGTGGAGTTGCATGTATGTTTGTTGCTAAAAATCCAATTAGAACACTACAATAATTGTAGCAAGTCGGGCTATGTTATTGATTAATATCAATACAGTTTTACAAGTTCTTGTCCAAAAAAATCGTGCTATCACAAATGTCTCAAAGATAGTACTTACTCTCTAAATGGCACGTCATTAGACCAACAAAGACGTGAAGTACACATGCAACTTTAATATGTAATTAATTGAAAAACTATTTTCTTTATCAGCCAATGGACTTCACGTTTGATTATTGTTTTATTTTTTTGTTAAAGACTGAAGACTTCACGTTTGATTTAAGTAAAGACAACATGAAGCAAAAATAAAAGACACACCGTGACAAGTGAAAAGTGCAAGAAAACACTCATGGCATCTTATACCATCTCATAATCACGCATTTCCAACGTAATTTTGCTGTCCTCCAACCCCACTCTTTCTTTTTTAGAAGGCCAATTAATTATCAATAATCAATATTATGATAAACAGGACATCTTGCAAATACTACGAATAAATATAAAAGCTAACCTTTTTTTGCTTATAAAAAACACGGTTCTATGGCCAAAGGAAAAGATACTATCATAGGTGGCTATCTTTAGAAAAAATTAGTCGGCAACACCTTTTAAAATTTAGGGCTAAAACCAATAAAATTTAGATGAACACTCTGGTAATTAGAGTTTGGTTAGATACGTACTAATTATTCAGTTACATGTCATTTTTTATATTTTAATTATTTGAAAATAAATTTAAATTGTCAATTAGTTTTGCCGGTTGGATATCGGTATTCAACCAAACTTTAAAGTTTCAAAGAATTCTCCTAAAATTAAAAGAATAATAACACTTTTTAATGAGATTATATTAGTCGTGTCTCTTTTTCAAACAAAAATAGAGGTACTATGTTACATTCTTTTTTATTTTAGGGATACATTCTTTTGTAACTTTTTTATAGATTGAGAAAGCAATCATACAGCGAGCTATTGGAGAAAGGCCTCTGGCGGTACTACATGAATTTTAACTAGGAGAAGATAGTAAGCTTTTGAAAATGTTACATTTAAGAACCCCTATCGGAGATGGTATAAGGTTTTTAAATCCCAACATGATATAAAATCCCATGTAAAGAAATTATCGTTAATGTATAGTCCAGTAACTCTTGGTTTAATGATATGTGAGGACTGAATAGAAAAAGGTTTTAAAAAAAAAAAATGGAGAAAGATGCGTACATATTTATATAATGATATGCAAGTATATTATTTTTAACGAAAATACAGGTAAAAAGACAACTATTTACAATATTCTACCCAAATCCTACCTAATAATATTTCCAAACATATTTTTGCGTGAATAGAAAAACAAAATTGTCATCAAATACAGAGAAACTCACAATATCTGAGTATCACAGGACATACATTGATTATTCATAATTTCTTTTTTATAATTCACAATGTTTACGATCCTAACGATGAAGTGTCAATTATATTTAAAATATAGACACAACTTAGAGAATTCTAGATTTAAACTTGGATGAAAATATACAATTTAATTGTTGAGCTAGACATTCTCATACTCACATAATTCACGATTTTATCCATAATAATATTTTTGAGATTGAAATCTGTTTGAAACATGGTCCCACGTTAAATAAAACAGGACATATCTAGTGGATCCTACCAACCGAAGAAGAAGGCGACGTTGTCCACCATGCAACATTTCCATCTTACGTGTCTTAATCCCCTTTCTTATTACCTGTCGGCATTTCACATTTACCATTCGATCTAACTTCACCTTAAATCAACGGCTCAAAATTCCTTCATACCCGCCAAAAAGACAAACACGTTACTCACACACATACACACGCATTTTCATTACTTTTTTTTTATGTGAATCGGAATTGGGTTTCATCTCAATTGAAATTAATTTTGATGACATCCATGAAATCGGCACATTTTCAACGAAAGATTAAAATAATTTTTTTTTAAGAGGGAAAAATGAAACTAATATTAACAACAAAAGGTTTGTTCCTTCCGCATAAGGAGTACTAGAAGGAAACAAGCATAATTACAATAAATTCAGTCAATAGACTCAAACACCAACATAACATAACACAGCTAACCAATACCCAAACAAGGTAAAGGGGAAGCAAATCAATTGTGAACCCCAAACTCATAAACGATGTTAGCTGTCTCCATCCACCAGAAGGAATGAATCTGAACCTTTTCGAACAACTGGTGAATAATATTTTCTGTATTGTTGAACTGTTTATTATTACGCTCAGTGCACAACACCCACACACAAGCCAACCATAAAAGTTGCATAAAAGAACGGTTTTTAGTTGCATGTCCTAACAAATAAGAAAACTGAGCAAAGTGATCAGCAATGTCAAAGGGATCGACCCCATTAACCCCAATCCAAGCGCGAACATGTTGCCATAAGTCTCTAAATATAGGGCAAGAAACAAATAAATGTTGAACTGTCTCCACTTCCCGACATCCAGAAACACAAAGAAGCGCATCATGAACCATGATACCACGAGCTGTCAGGTTAGTCTTTGTTGGCAACCGGTTGCGAAGAAGCCTCCAAGCAAGAATATATACTTTTAATGGGACATGGCTATGCCACACCAAATTTGGGGCCTCATCAACAATAAGATTGCCACATGTAGTCAACATATCATAAACCTGCAAAGTAACATTAGCAAGCAATGCTCGACACTCCCACACTAATTCCTCCTCCCAATCCCACAATCTCCTCCACCACTGCCACGCCTCACCACCCTCCTCTCACCCCCAACACAAACATATCCTCCACCGTGCTATGTTTATTGACACTTAAATCAAATAAGCGTCTAAACCACACCGATAAAACAATACCACCTAACCACATATCAGTTCAAAAATAAGTGTTTCTCCCATTCCCCAACACTTCGGTAACACATCGCTAAACCACTCTCCTCCCACACCGCCACCACCACCACGGACGCGCACAAGGTCCCGCCACCAACCCGACGCTCGACGCCCCCCCATCCTTCAATACACCATCCTCCTCACCATAACGGGCCACCAATACTCTATACCACAACCCATCTCTATCAACTAACATCCTCCAATAAATTATTTAGATTAAAATAATTAATTAAAAAATATATAGAAACAATGTCATCAAAATCTAACGTCACTTGGACACAATTCATCAGATATCATTCTTATCAAGTGAGTATGATGTAATGGTCTATAAAATTCTCAAGATTTATCAATGTTGTATTTTTAATAAATTCAAAATATTTAGTCCTTTTGTCTTTTTAACATTTTATTCTCTATTCTCTATTTTAAAATAATTATTACCTTATAATATCAATGTAATATTTATTATACTCTTATTTATTAAATTTCATTCAACTTAATTATTTCACCAACTACAATTAATAAGAATATTGTCTCTATGAGCTTAACTCAGTTGATAGGAACATTGCATAATTTATGCAGGGGCTGTGGTTTGAACCCCAGACACTCCACATTTAATTGTGTGAGCTCCAGCCACCAGGCTACTAGACAAAAAAAATTGTAAAGATGACATTATTCATATTCTTAAAAATCGTACACAAATCTTAAACGACTATTGTTTTGAGACAAATTAACTATAAATAAATTTAAAATTTATTTTTGTAAAGAAAAAAAAAAAAAGACAGTCTGTGAGTTGAAGAGCCACACAACGTCTTTGTTGATCTTAACGTTACTACAATCTACAAATACGTTGTTTTTGTTCTTGTTCTTTTCAGATAAACACAAACCTTAAACTTCTTCTTTCTTTCTTTCTTTCTCTCTCTTAAACATTTTCTTATGGCTGAACTCCAAACCAAGCAAGAAGCAGTTCCTGCTCCGGCACCGGTTCCAACTCCAATTCCTGCTGCCGTTGAGCCACCTCTAGCTGAGGCACCTCCAGTTAATGTTGTTGAAAAGAAAGCGCCGGCACCGCCACCTGCGGCGGATGACACAAAGGCACTTGTTGTTGTGGATAATGAGAGTGAGTCTGTGAATTCCTTCTTTAATTTTTTGGCTTTTAGAAATCATAGGTTGTCATCAAAATTCAATTTTTACAATTGTATGAATATTGTTTCATAAGGTGATAGGTTTGGAAGAAAAAATTGAAGGAGTGAAAATTAATGAAAGTATGGTTCTTTTATTTGTGTTTAATCATTAATTAATGTTTGTATTATGGCAATTGTCTTTGAGCTTGAGTTAATTTGAATTGTTGGTTGAATATATTATTGATTCATGATTTAAGCTTTTTATGCTAAGATGTTTTGTGCTTTGATTAAGTGCTTATGGTTTTCCTGAAAAATAATTATGGTTTTTTATTATCAAAATCCTTGATTTGCTTCATTACTTTGTCTAATTTTGACAAATTGTAGAGTGTGTTTCATTTTCTGTTTTATTATTCTGATCTATGTTTTTGGGATTCTCATGATTTTCAATTTTCATTGTTCTTTTGAGAACCATTTTTTGTATGAATTGGGAAAGTTTTCAATATTTAGCTTCTTCTAGTAGTAATTATTTTTTCCTCTTGTGTGAATTTTCCAAATCCTTTGTTCATATCTTGAATCAGTGATCCGTTAGGCATGCCTTTTCAATTATGAGTTATGGCCTTGGATGCTTTCTATGATGTGACATGTTAATATGGGGTAGGGTAGTATCCTCAATTTCTTTGCCTTGCAAAAGTTGGTTTGACTCTTTCTCAATGCTCATTATTGCAACATAAATGATTATCTAGCTAACCGTAGTTTTTGCTCCTCAAGCTAACTAAATATGTAAAGGATCTAACTTTGCAATTAAGCTCAAATGGTTAATGAGCTCCATTAAAAATGAATTGTTCAGTCGAACCTGAGTTCGATTTCTGGAACAATTCAGGGCCAAACTTTATTTACCTCTCGGCTGAACTCTAGATTACCAGAACTCTTTTCACTTGAGAACCGGAGTGCCCTAAATGCATTGGTTAAAAAATCCATAGATAAGAAATCCATAATAATTGTATTTTTAGGATACTCATTAGCATTCTCCATATATAAATTCTTAATTGACTAACTAATTACACTTAGATTTAGTTGGGCTCAAGTTAAAAATGAGAATCGGCAAAATATAAATAGACTGGTATTCAAATTTGAACTCTAGCTGAAAAATATGAATCTGATTTTACTTTTATTTTGACCAAACTCTAGATTATTGTGGTCTATTTCCCTTGTGAACCATATTTTAAAACAAAAAATAAATGATGCTTGGATACATTTTATGTTACACCTAGAAAATTATACATTTTCTTTGAAAAGCTACTTTGGGACCAGCGTGTCAAAAGGTGACAGATAGTGCTTACACAAATATTAGGTACCCTCACCATAAGTCCCCCCCAATAAAGGTACCTTACACTAGACTTGGGAAACTTTCACTCAACAAAGCTTGGTAGTTCTTAAATCATTTCTTGTTCTACACGTCAATAAATAATTTCTCCTTTGTCTCATTTAAAGTGATTTTCATTATCCCCTTAAACTGATTTCAAAATACTGTCCCACTATGTTGCAATGACAGGTCTTTTTCATTGTGTAAATGATGCTTTGATTTGTAGCAAAAGTTATTCTAAACATTTATCATATCTCACTGGCATCTTTAATTTATTAAAGATAATAAAAAAAGTTAGCATCCTAATTAGAATCCAATAAAGAAAGGAATCATTTGTTCTTTACCTTTGTAATTATCTTAGACATAATTTATTTTCTTGACCATTTTTCTTTTGGTTTACAGAGACACCAGAACCTGTAAAAAAGAATGCATCCCTTGATAGAGGTTAGTCTGGTTGGATTTTCTCATATTTCACTTTGCTTTATCATTACCTTATTAATATTTAACAAATATTATATTGAGCTACTTGTTTCATAACCACTTGAATTATTGTCAATTTGTGAACTATCCTTCATGTTCCTTCACCATCAAAGGTCTATCTGAATTGACTTATTTGAGCTTATTTACTGGCATAAGCTCGAGAGAGAGAGAGTGTTTGGGAGAGTTTATGCATACAAACAATTTAAGACATGATCATAAGATGTTTTCAACTTTATTTCCATAAACTCGAGGATAACTTATGAAAACAACCTATAGCTTACATGAATATAGTTTGAGGTTATCTTTTGTTATAGAAATAGCTTATACTGTTATACATAAGCACTTATATGATACGCTCTTATTCTATAAATGCTTAATTAAGTTGTTTATTCAAACAAGGTTGTAAAACAGTGCTAATCTATGCTTATGTTTCTTGCTGTCACATTTCTCTATCTTCCTTGGTAACATGAGTATGTGCTTATATACTAACTCCCTCCCTCTTATGAAACCACTCCTCAATTTTTATTTTTTTGTTGTGGTCTACAGATATTGCTCTTGCAGAAATAGGGAAAGAGAAAAGGTTATCTAATGTGAAGGCATGGGAAGACAGTGAAAAAACCAAAGCAGAGAATAAGTAAGAATTTATTTTATTGTTTGTTTTGCAATTAGTTATTATAGCCATAAAACTTAGCTTAATTGCGTAAAGACCCGCATAAAAAAAAATATAGGTCAATTAATTAAAATATAAAAAATTGTCCCTAGTCTGAACCCTTCATAAGTTCCTATGCTTCAAAAGTAGATTAAGCTTTTATTTAAGATATTTAGATTCTGTGATCTGTAAGATATTTAGATTTAGATTAAGCTTTTGTGATTTTAGGGATCATTTTGGAATATTGATAAAGTGAGGGACTAAACTGATACAAGTATGTAACTTCAACGACCAATTTAGATATTTACTCGAAAATAGAGTGAAAATAATGATCAGTTTTGCAATTTAAAATGAGAACATACCAAACAGACTCATAAACTATCATTTGAAAATAATATCTTTATGTTTAGTATCCTAAAATTTAGGAAATTATTGTGTTATCTTTACAGGGCACAAAAGCAGCTCTCTACTGTTGCTGCTTGGGAAAACAGCAAGAAAGCAGCTCTTGAAGCTCAACTCAGAAAAATTGAGGTAATAATTAATCTGTTATTTAATTATATATTAAAGTAGTAGTTATTATTATTGATAAAAAGATGGTAGCACTATAAATTGTGATGTATGTTGGTCCACCAAAACAGATAAGCACATCTTTTTAAAGGACTAAACAAAATATAATCAAGATAAAGATAAGATTTTATGTTGTGGTACATTGCATTACATGGCATAAGATACATGATATAGTATATACTTTTATTGACAAAAAATATAGACTTTTGAAGTAATAAATTCTTTTACTTTTTAATGATGTCTTTTCTTTACTCTTGTCGTATTCTTACCAGACATTTGGAACTTTCAATCCAATTATTGTCTTGCTTTTGTCAAATAGTATCAATTTAAATACCTATGCAGTCCATATATTGAATCCTTCTTTATAAAGAATTATAATTTTATCAATTAGAAATGAAACCCTAAACAGTCTGTAAGACCTAGTTCAACCGACAATGCTGAAATTGATAGGTTGGACACCTGCATTCGAGTTGCGCCGTTACTCTATTTAAACGATTTGTTTTGTTGAATAATTTCATTAAATTTTGAACACCTTGTCAGGAGCAATTGGAGAAAAAGAAAGCAGAATATGGTGAGAAAATCAAGAACAAGGTGGCAATGGTTCACAAACAAGCAGAAGAGAAGAGAGCAATAGTTGAAGCACAACGTGCTGAAGCAATTCTCAAGGCAGAGGAAATAGCTGCAAAACATAATGCAACAGGAACTGTTCCAAAGAAACTCCTTGGATGCTTTTAATATGATGTCATACCAATTATGAAATTTTGTCTATATTGTTGTTGTTATTATTCTTGTTTTGTTTTAATGTTGTTTGTGTGTGAGTGTAAAAGTTATGGAAAGGGAAAATACATTGGAGGAACATGTTGGACAGCACAGAGGATCTTTGGTTTTGTTGAAGTATCCAATGTCAGAAAATGTTTTCTTTTTAATTTTATATAAAACTATTGGGACAAAGATGAAAGATGTATGTTGTTATTGCCTTAATACTTTAGAGAAAATATTCAATTTAATCATTAAATTTGTAGTGTTGTATTATTAACCTACTTCTAAATTTCCTCTCATTGATTCTTTCTACTCCATTACACAACCAATCTACCAACTATACATTGTATGATGTATATTTTATCTCTGTTCTCTTCTTTTGTTCTTTCTTTACATTTGAAGAAATGTAAAAGTTATTTGATAAGATACATACATTGGTATTGAACTACCACTACGTTGTTTTTTCTTTTTTTCATTTCTTGATATATGATTTATGATTATATTTATTGTTAATAATCAATTAGAATTATTAGTATTGTTTAGTTAAGAGGGGTAACCTTGACGCAGCTGGTAAAGTTGTTGTCATGTGACTGAAAGGTCACGTGTTCAAGTCCTGGAAACAACCTCTTGTGTAAAAACAGGATAATGCTGTGTAAAATACACCAAATGGTGGGACCCCTTCCCGGACCCTGCGTATGCGGAAGCTTTAGCCACCGGGCTGCCCTTTTTTTTAGTATTGTTTAGTTAATTATTGTATTCACTATGTTACCATATTGTGTACAATTCATACAACTCATATGTTTATGAAAAAACATTCAGTATGTGTTTGGAAGCGCGTCATGTTTTGCAAAATAGCAGCATGAATCCACGTCAACGTGAAAGCTTGAACTACTAGCTTCTTTATTTCTACGAAAGTGACTTGTTGAGATGCACGTTTGGCTGTCCCACCGCCAAGCCAAACAGGAACTCAGTGGTCTCACTTGACACAAAACCATTCACGCAGATCAATAGTCTTTACATGATCCGAGCAAGTTTTGATCTTGCGTTATGTCTCTGTGTTTCACTACCTCTGCCGGTGGCGGTTTTTGCCGCCAACAACTCCACCTTTAAGTTTTTTCAATTTCGGACACATACAATATTTTATCGCTGTCAATTCTAACGACCTTTCTAACAACCAACCACACCACTGCGACCACCTCCTCAAAATTGGTTTACCCCAAGAAAGATCACCGTCGACAACCATCTCACGTGCACATCGTCCTCTCAGGTGTTGCCTTGATACACTGGTTTCATATTTCGTCTTAGTGTTTAGTTTCGGTGTAAGAATACCTAGATTCTATTGTGGTGACTTTTCTTCTCATCAACAATCGTTATACTGATGATTCTTTTCCCATACATGGATCATATTTGTTGTGACTATTGTTCCCACTGACGATAAATTTGACGGTGACTCTTTTTCCACATTGATCATATTTTTGGCGAATTATCTTTCCACTAATGATCAAACTGGTGGTAACTATTTTCTCACATATAGATCATACCAGTGTGCATCGTCTTTCCATCGACGAATAATCCGGTGGTGACTCTTTTCCTATGAATCATTAATGGTGCTCCCTCTTCTCGTTGATGATCATCCTGATGATGACTTATGTTGGCTATGACTCACTAGTTCAACATTTGTCAAACTTAGTTTCAAGTAATGTGAGAAAATATTTTGCTTGTAACGAGTTTAAAACATAGTAATCTTCATCTTGAGGGGGAGTGTTAACAATCTATTAGAATAATTAGTATTTATTAGATATTTGTTGTATTCATTATGTTACCTCATTATGTACAGCTGATATGAGAATATAAATAAACACTCTGCGGTCTCATTTGAGACACAAGCATTCACACAGATCTACATTTTCTACATATATCATGTGATTTTGCAATACACTTTGAATGACATGTTATTGATTTTGCCAATGTTTATTCATAACTGAAATTAACACATGATAGAATGAAAATCACTTCACCAATTTTCATAACATGATTACAAGACATAATGAGCAATTAGATGGACTTGTCTCCTAACAAACCTAACTGAAAAAAAAAATTGATTTTGATATAAGAATGACTCATCATGACAATCAATAATGACACCATACTAGAATAGACAAGACTTAGAATTATAGATACTATTCATTACCAATTTAGAGTCAAAAGTCAAAGACCACATGGTCCAATTCCAAGTCTCTACCCTACAAACAGATAATAGTCTCCAAGCTTCACTCTCTAAATACATACCCATGTGCACCCAACAAGTTCTTTTGTACATTCAAATATGTAGTAGTAGACATGGTACATACTTGTGAGAATGTAAAGTCACATCTAGTGATGCTGATAAGCCTAACAACCTAAAATTTCAAACTACCATTAGTGTTATGAAGCACGGCTACGAACACAGACACCAAACACGACACAGACACGTCGGTGTCAGACACGACACATGTCCGACTGAGACACACCTAATTTGAGGAGTGTCTGTACTTCGTTGGTGCTATACATATTTAATATAGTCATCATCATATTCATCCCACAAAATTACTACATAATCAATCTTCTCATACTTGTCCAAATCCAATGGCTTACATAGAAAACACTACTTAGTCTACAAAATTAGCCAAAAGCATCATACAACCAGCACTAAAAAAAGGGTGCCAAAAGAAAGCTTCATTCTAAGAAGCTCATGTCATTGTTAGAAGGAAAATCCAACAAGAGTTGCAATGCAGTGTCAGATGAGTCTTCAAGATCATTAGAGCTTGATGAATCATCATAACCTACATCAAATGACTTGTAGTTTCTCCATTCAAAATCCTCCATCACATTGCTTGTTGTAGTAGTAACAGAAACTGATCCACATTTGTTGTTGTTATTACAAGATGACCCTTCTTGAGACATTGAACTTTGACACTTAGTTTTATCATCATCGTCCTCGTCGTCTGATTTGCGACCGGTGCGAAAAGATTGTCCAACTTCAGAGTTCCATATCTTAAGGAAATAGTCAGAATCAGCTTTGTTACTTGCCAAAGAAGGAATGTTGTTATTGTTGAATAAAGATGTGTCTTTTGAGAGCCTTGCTTCTGCTTCAAGTCTTGCACTTTCCCATTGAGCCATGTGGCGTGTGGCGATAGACGAATTTGATTTGGAAATTGGGAAATAATGTGACGAGGCTATTGGTTCATGAGTTTGTGGATCAATTCCCATGCATATGAGACGTTTCTTTAAGTGTGTGTTCCATAAATTCTTGATCTCATTGTCAGTTCTTCCTGGTAGCTGAGAGGCTATTGAAGCCCACCTGTGAAATTGTTTCATTTGTTTTAAAATTCTTAAAATATAGCCTTGGACGAAATGGACATGAAAGTTAATGCAGTGAAATTTGATAACAATCTATGAAGCACATGTGATAGAACATTAACTTTGAGTCTATGAAGCACGGACACTCCTCGGATTAGGCGTGTCCCGGTGTCGGACACCGACACGACACCGACACTTATAATTACACTGAATTATATAATTTTTTCAAATTATTAGTTGTGTCGGTGTGTCAGTGTCCGTGTCGTGTCCCGTGTCCGTATCCGTATCCGTGCTTCATAGTACTGACACATAAACATCAGTAATAATTTAAGAAAGTGGAGGTGGTTGAAAATATCACATGTGTTAGTGTCGTTTCGGTGTCTAACACAGACATGTATCTGACATTGAACACGTATCGAACATGGTTCATCTACTGAGCGTCCGAAAGGTATTTCAATGGTCAAGAAACAAGTTGTTCTGAAAGTATATAAAGGCACAATTCCCATTAGTTTGGATTTTTTTCTGTTCATTTGGAGGAATAGGATTGTGACATAATAAAGACTATAGATCAAAACTTTCAATTTCCAAATACTCATTTACTAAGTTTCAGACTTCATTTTCACAAATAAGTTTGGCAAAATTACAGTTCCAACGTGATTTCGCTGAACTCACCATCAATCCAAACAGACACTAAATAGGTTTGGTAGTCAAAAGTAAAAGGAATAGGACCACTCAGCACTCTAAAATGCACTCTTACAAAGATAGTAGTAACACTTCCCTGCTGAAACAAAGTCTAAAGGGAACTGAAGAAAGTACCTGTTTCCAAGGATGGCATGAAGCTGTATGACTAGTTTTTCTTCCTCAGGTGTAAAGGGACCGCGTTTAATATCAGGTCTTAGGTAGTTTGTCCATCTTAGCCGGCAACTCTTACCGCAACGGAGAAGGCCTGAAAGAAACGAAAAAACTTAAAATCGTCAAAGAAAGGAATGCAATGTGTAACAAGTAAAAGCAAAATTTAAACGATCAACTATTATTTAGTTTTTTGCAAGGTTTGATATTGCAGTTGCGGCCGCGATCTTTGATGTGACAAAAAAATGTGGTCAAATACTATTGTTGCATTCCTAGAAACATAAAAAAGAAAAATTGTTGTAAAGGTGTAAACAACATGAAAACATTAACCTCATATTTAGAACACATAATGGTTACATAATCATAGATAACAACATACTGCTTGTAAAGGTGTAAACTTTCCTTCTACTTCAATTTTTCCCTTCTAATATTCTTGGCTTTTTACTTCAATCAATAAGTTAAAAAAGATGAGCAGAAAGAAGTTAAAAAGCTCTTAACTTGATTCAGAGTTATAATGTAGCATATGTTACAAAAGCAGAAAAACACCATGAATATATTGAATACAAACAAAGACAACCATAAAGATTGGAACTTTCTCCTGTCCTTTAAGACAATATTATTATCCTAATAATAACTTGTTAGGTAAAAAGTACAAACCAATAGAGTCAAAAAAAATCAACCAAACACATTTGTTTAACAAGCACACAACCTATTTCATAAAAAACATATTTAAGAAACACAAATTTATGATTTATGCCAATGAAAAGTTAGGTTAAAAAAATGCACACTTATGACCTGTTTGGATAAACATCTTACTTAAGCACTTATATCATTTAAGTGCTTATGTATTTAAGTTATTTTCATTGGAAAAAATTAAAGTCTAACTTTTTTCCATTAGCTATAAGCTGTTTCTATAAGCTATCATAGTGAGCTTATGAAACTAAGCTGAAAACAACTTATAAACCTGTTTTAATAAATTTTATTTAACAGTTTCACAAGTGTTTATATGACTAGAACAAGCTCATCCAAACATAGCCTTATATTTCTTCCTAAACACATAAGGAGGGAAACAAATAGTTTAAAAAAGAAAGCTTCAAAAACCTGCTAACTTAGGAAGAGAACGCCAGCTTCCATGACCACCATTTTTCTTGATAAAATTAACAAGAACTTCATCTTCTTCACTAGTCCATGGACCTTTCTTCAACCCCATTTTGTTATCACAACAAGGTGTTCTTCCCATTTTCTCTTCTCTCTCAAAAAGTGCAACAACAAAGTAATGAAAACTATAACCAAAACCAAAAAATGGTTTTTACTTTTAATATTTGACACTTTTAGAACAATCACACTGGTGCATTATTAATGTTGATTTGTTTGTAGCACTTGAAAAGACTAAGGAAGACACTTGGAAAGTCTTAAAGTGAGGATGATAACATAAAAATGGAAGGATTTAAATGTTGAGAAATAAAGTTTGTGTGATATTTATCTGAGTGTGAAGCTATTTGAGGAGAGGATGCATTATTTATTGATTTATACGGCGTTGTGTAAGAACTATTACTTGTAAGGTAGTCTCAACCTGGCTTTGTGCATTTAATGTGTGCAGTATATTAATGTTTAGAAATTTAAACTAGGGATAGGGTGGTGGATCGTGTTACAACTTACAAGACATCTACAAGACTACAATATTGGTCCAAGTGTAACAAGATATGTGTTTGAATCAACATTAAGTTTGATAAAATCACGGTGACATGATCTACATTAAAATTGCATTGACTTATTGTGATTATGATAATTTTTATCGTTGATCCAAACATGCATTTAAATTCTGTTAAATAATGTTATTTGTACACAATACTACCTTAAGATAGTCGGTCGAATTTTTTAGTAGAGACTAATTATTGTTGAGGTTGATTGATACTCCATTCGTTGTTAATTATAAGCAAATTTTGATTATTTAAGTTCATTCAACTAATGATGTATATAATTTATATTATAAACCATATACATCATTAATTAATTATTTATTGACATAGCACCCAACTCTTATATGCAACGTAACTTTTCCGTAAACTTAAAATGTAACATTCTAGACTAGTTTCAGGATTGCCGACTGACCTACAAAGCAACACGAGTCACATACGCTTTTCGAGAAACTTTCCAGAAGGTCGCCTATCCAAAGACTACTTCAAGTCAAGCACACTTAACTGTGGAGTTCTTATGGGATGAGCTACCGAAAAGAAGATGCATCTTGTTGATATAGGTAGTACCAAACAATTCTTATAAGCCTTCTTTAACCATGTAGTCACATACCTGCACGACTTCAAGATCTCTCTCATTCTGATGTGATTCAGTTTTGCCTAGAAGCTGCCAGGAGCCGAACCACTCCTCGCCCTCATTAGCATCGAGCGTTACATGCCCACCAAACGGATGCATTACAAAAAACACCATGGTCAAGAAAAAAAACACCAAAAATCAGCAAGACACGTAATAATGAATGAAGGATTCTGCTCTTTACCCCGCACATTTTGCTCATTCCCAACTGCAATTCCAAAATACCTCTGCATGAGTTAACTCATGCTAGTGTTAATCTTGTTGTCTGCTGATATATCAGCAGTTGCGTGAGTTAACTCACGCAGAGATTAACACTAGCGTCACTTAACTCACGCAGGGGCAATTTCATCTTTCAGTTGGGAGCGAGCAAAAACAATTGGGTGATCAGCAGTTGCGTGAGTTAGCTCACGCAGAAATTAACACTAAAGTCACTTAACTCACGCAGGGGCAATTTCGTCTTTCAGTTGGGAGCGAGCAAAAACAATTGGGTGAAGAGCATAATTCATGAATGAAATCTTCAATTAGGATTTCAAATTTTTGGACCTCTTTAATTTCCTTTTTTTCTTTCTAATTTTAAAGAAAAGTCCTACTAATTATTGGAGAAAAATGATTTTATATCAACATAAATTTGATGAAAAATTGGGAAACGTACTACCATATCGCAAGGAGAGAAAACATAAAGGGACAAAAGCACTAAACAAATATTTTGCCCTTGTGTTATGTAGACTATTTTATTTTAGTCTCTCAAAATAAGAATTAAAATAAATATTATAAGGATCAATTTCGATATGAATAGATTTTACAAGGATTAAAACAAAACATTAAGGGTGTCTTTGATTTGCTAAAAAATGAAAGACAGAAAAAGACAACCCTAGCTGTACAGTGTTTGACCTGTTAAAATTTTTTATTTTATTTTTTATATTTGAATAGGTTGGTCCATCCCAATCTATTTTTTTAAAAGGGTCGATTAAGATATTTCTAAAAGATATGATTAATTTTTTTCATGCATTTTATAGTTCACCTCACCTTAAAATTCAAGTTTTTTGAACTAATCCACTTTAACAACTCTACTAGAAAGGTCAAAAGTGCGATTAGGGTTTTGCAGTACTGACCCTAAGCCTGATCCATCATTAACCTAAAACAACGCACCAAATCAAAGGGTCAAAGCTTCTTTGACAAGCAACCAATGGCTGACATGGACAATAGACAAACAAAGGCAAGGACAAGGGCGAGTGTCAAGGCTACAATATTACTGTTACAATTTCGACCATTAACACTCTAAATACCTCTTGAAACGGAGGGAAAGAGACACAATCTCTATTCCACTTACCTCATACTTTCATTTTGCTTACTTACCTGGACATCAGAGTGTCTGCATGTAGCATCTCCCATCAACAGACGTGAAGTGCTGCTCAACCATCTCTCTCAGGACAATTCTCTCGATCTAGATCAAAGGAAAAAGAAAAGTTCTATTTTTTATTTTTTACCAAAAGTAACTTATATTATTTTATTCATCACAAAATAGTAAAAATACAATATATAATCAAATCAAAAGACTTGGTGACGAGCGTACAATTTTGACACCCTTACTTATCTATCGACGACATAATTTGCTTGTCTCCTTACAAAAATTATCTTAAAATTTGGATAATGTTGTAACAAGGTTTTACATCTTTTTTGGTCAAGTTACCTAATGGTTGGAGCTCACACATTATAAATGTGGAGAAGTGGGGTGTCTGAGGTTCAAACTCCGACCTCTGCATATATCATTCAGATCGGTTATTAGATTTATCAACTATGCTGTCAACCACTAGATAACAATTTAGCTTAATATGCACTTTTGATAGGCCTATAAAAAATAGTATAAATGTCACAAAATATGTGTCCATAAAATGTTGGAAGCAAACTACAAATACATAGTCTTTCTGCTTGTAATTGAGTAAATTGAATTATTGTCGGACAAAACCTACACAAAGAGGTAAAGAGTGTGGCATTGAACAATTGAAGATTTTGATTTGCACATAAATGGTGTGGAGAGAAGAACAGATGCAGTGAATATGAGAGTGACTGCATTAATGAGAGTCAAGAAAAATATTGGAGCAATGAATCAACAACACATACAGTGACGTTCTGAGATATGTCAAAGGGAAAGACTGAGATGAAAAGAAAGCATTAATGGAAATGGAAGGTGCATTTATTGACTTGTGCAGTGTACGGACTCATTCAGAAACTTCATTTTTTGGCCGCAAGAAGTTAATATGATCAAGGAGGGATGGATACACACATCATACAAGATCAAGGGGAACAAACAATTTTATTGAGGATTTACAAAGACATTTATGTATAATACTAATTGCAGATAATGTAAGGAGAAAGTCTAATCATTTGTATCAACTTCAATTGGTAACTTCAACCCCTTGGTATAAACCTTTACTCTATTTAATTTAGCTCGACGTAATGACAAATACAACATAAAATTCACACACATCTATGAGATCTTAGATTTAAATTCGAGTGAAGATGTTTGGTTTAACAATAACAATATAATCAGTTGAGATATTTAAAGAAGTGACATGCAACCACAACTCACATTTCTTCACTTCTCGACATTTAGACTTTGTTTGCGACTTTGGAGAGGAGGGGAACGGAAGACTTTGGAAAAACGAAGAATCTTTCACATTTTTTTTTTTGAAAAACTAGTTTTTTAGAGAATGATAAATTAATGTTTATCATAATTATAGTTTTAATTTTAAGTACATTATAGCAACATAGATTATATTTGAAGAATTCATATGAACCCAACAAAACTCCAAAAATCTTCCTCCAATACAATTTTTGAATTCCGCCAAATGAGGAGACTTTTGTATTATGAAGAAAAATTAACTCCCCAAAACTCTCCCCTCCCATTGTCTTCTATTTCTTTCATTTACTCATTCCTTTATTTTCAAAGTCATCCCCTCCCATCCCCTTCAAACTTGCAACCAACCTTAGAGTATGTGAGTTTTGTTGGTAAAAACAAGCTCATATTGTAATTAATGTGTATAACTTTTTTTTGAACAATTAATGTGTATAACTATTAATGTGTAATTCATCCGGTCACATTTATAAGCAACTTTTACTTTTTTAGATTTATTAAATAACTGATGTAATTTGATTATAATATAGTTCAGATACATAAGTTATAAATGTGATCAGATGAAATATACTTTATTTATAAGTAATATGTGAACTGATCCTTGCAACGACATTACAATATCGGGGGGAAATCCCAACCCGCTGCACAACAACAAACACAACAAAATTCCCTAACCGCAATCCATGTAACCAGCAATGCTGAGAAAACACCCACCAACTACCACGCCTCACCTCATCATGTGGACACCAAATCCATTCATAACACATTCAAGTCGGAATGTTTGATCTTGCCAACAACCACCGCCACGATAATATTTTTATCTCCTCGACTAGCTCACCCACCCTTTTAACCCCATTGTTTCGGCCATTCCTAACTTTCCAAATTACCCAAATCACCGCTTGCCAAATCATTCTCAAACCCTTCCAAATCTTCTTATGAATTGACCCCCCCACTACAACAGTCCCAATGAATAAACAAATTTGAAGGAATAATAAAGTTAAAGTCTAACCACCTCATCAAGTGTAACCAAATGTTTCTTGTCATTTTAAAATGTAAGAAAATATAGGAGGATGATTCAATCACCATTACACACCATACACAATTAATACCACCCTCCAGTGGTAAGCAATTCCTTTTAGCCAAATTGAGCCTTGTCGGAATCCGATCAAGAAGGGATTTCCACAACAAAAAAAAAACTATCACTTTTGATGGTGCTGCGGACTTTCAAATTTGCCGAAAAATCCTCATTTTCCCTCTCAGACAAAATTCTTCCACAACCATCACTCCTTCCAACTTATTGTAAAAAAAAAAAATTAACCGCAAACACCACATCAACTTCACCTATCCTTGTAACACCCTAAACCCCACATATTATTTTCTAAGAAAAATACAATAATTAATTTAACATGCAAGGGTGTCACAGATCTTCTTCAATTCAAAAATACTTCATTTAAATTAAAAATGTAGCAGCACAATAGATTTTTCAAAACATCAAAGCAACTTTCACATCATTTGTATCTACATAAAACTGAATTCAAAAGAATTCTAAAACTTAATCTAAAATAGAATAAATTCCCAATCCCTAGTGTCACAGATCAGAGCTTTGACTCAATAAAAACTCCCAAAAGCGATAAGTAAACGAGTAGGCTCCAAAGCCATCCTCAGAGACTCACATCTACTAAACTTTTTCTTCCTGCAAATCTACACCACAAGGGTGTAGGCGCTCAACCCGCCACTAGAATATATCCAACACAAGAGATGCATAATCATAATGAATAGAATCAAGGCATAAAACACATAAGCATCATCAATCATACATTCATATATAAATTATTCACATCATCTAATAATCATCTTTCATCATTTGATAAACACAAACATATCACCATCTTTAAATAAACTCATCTTC
>Ga0228710_1002448_pt1 | contig 29219 bp, 25 predicted proteins | sample MedpolnodulmetaG_FD_177995 | JGI IMG/M metagenome (GOLD analysis project Ga0228710, IMG submission 177995) | Root nodule microbial communities from Medicago polymorpha collected in Santa Monica, California, United States - pink nodules | ecosystem: Host-associated > Plants > Roots > Nodule...
CCCCCACCACCACCACCACCACCACCACACACATAAACAACCACTAAAGAATCCATTCTCCTACGACCACTCATTCCCACATTGATCTAAATGGTCTCTCCTCACTAATCATGTAACAAAAAAAGAAGTTCCCTTAGACCTTAACTTCATGTAACCTTTTACGGCTTCCAAACTTGATGACCTCAAATTGCACTCTCTTTAAGTAATATTGGCTGACAACATGCGATAACATTTTCAACAATTTCTTTAACGCCTTTGTATCTTGTTACTTATATCTCACTATTAATAAAACACTCATTGCTCTCATCCTTAAAAATGACCTTATCCACCTCTGAGGATCTAAGTCCCATAAGCCTTTGCAACATAGTTTACAAAATTATTACCAAATTCTTTGTTAACCTCCTTCACCCCCTCCTTGACACCATTATTGGCCCCCTATCAATGCTATTATTTTGCAAAATCGTTCACGACATGCGGAAGTAGAAGAAGAATGATGATGTTGCTTTCAAACTTGATACGGAGAAAGCATTCAGCAACATTAATTGGGACTTCCTAAATAATTGTCTCAATGACTTTGGTCTTCCCTCGTTAACAGTACTAGGATCCCCACTTACAATCTAGCAAAAGAAGCTCATAATATTTCTGTCACTCTTAATGCAACAAGCCTTGAGGATAGATAAGTCCAGTAGAACTCTTCTAATCATAGTTGCACCATTATTAATGTTGATGGCAACTGTTTACGTAACCCCATCATGGTTGGATTTAGAGACTTATTTTGTCACCCTTTTGAATTTTTTATTTCAATATTTTAGGCCACATCGTAGACTCGTCTGACTTACTCCTTGTTGAGCTTCATGCTATTATGTGAAAGCTTTTATTGAACGAGTTGAACTTTGAAGTTGTTATTTGCTACAAGGATTCCTGCACCATGTTCATATCCTTAAGGAGCCATCTCTCATATTTTATAAATGTGTTGCTTTGATTCAAAACATTAAATGCGTGTTTTTGAGTTGATTTTTTGAGGGGAGGGGTTTGGAGGACTACGTCCATACATATTTGATATTTAATTTTTTTTGAATAATGCCATGTCAACTCGCAAATACATCCTAAGGATCTTCTCAATCTTGAATGACAAATTTCCACGACTCACACCCTCTGTGAAGGAAACAATTACACTAAATTCTTAGCTAAGCTTGATGCTTCTTCCAAGTTCCACCTTGGAACTAATGTTTCACACCTCTCCTCTCTTAGTTTCATCGAACCTCTTCCCTATAGACTCCGTGCGAACTTGATTTCGTAGATTGTATATATTTTCCCTTGTTTTTGCTCTTTTGCCTCTCTTACCTTTATCCATTGGAATTTGTTAGTGTATTTGTTTTGTTTTTGTGGTGGACTGAGTTTGAACTCCAGACTTTGCATATATTATGCATTGTCCATACCAACTGCGCTAAGCTCACGATGACGAATTTATAAGTGTATAATAGAAAAGAAAAGGTGTGTTAGAAGTAACACTAATAATAATACATACATACATACAATAGTAGAATGAATTACTATAAGTTTGTTTAGTGTTTGGCCCAAACAAAAATAATCGATTATTTTAAGAAGCAAATAGTACAAAATTTACAACAGATAATAAAGGTAAAAATCCTTTTCCAAACACAGGTTTTTTCACTCACTCACGTACACAATAATAAGTACTACTATATGTTTTGTATCTCGCGTTATCGTTCTCTTTATCCTTCTCTCTCTCATTCACTCACTAGTCACTTCACTCACACACATTGCTCTGCCACCACTCTCTCTTCCCCGCTCTCACTGTAAGCTTTTCTCTCCAAACCCTAACCCTCATTTCGAGATTCTTCATTTCTCTCGTTACTTTCATTTCACTTTTTCTTAGGGTTACGCTTTTCGATTCAACTGCATTTTCTACTATACGCTTTGTTAGTTTCGTGTTCGTGTTTATCACATTGTCATCGATTTTAACGTTTAATTTTTTTCCGTCATTTCAACATGTGAAGATTATTACTGATTATTCTGTGTTTGTTTATGTTGAATTGATTTTTCCGCTTATTTTTTGTATACGTTGTCCGAGTTAACGGAATGTTCATTTCTGTTAGGGTTTTTAATTTGTTTAGTATTTTTAATTTTTAATCGATTGTTGAAAAGCTTAATTAGTTGAGATTTGTTGCAATTATTAGGTTTAATTTTGCCGTCATTTTTTATGATTGGTTTGAATTTGAATAATGATGAAGTTTTCACACAGAATTGAAAATCATATTAGTGCGTGTTATGATTCAGTAGCAAAATGTTGATGTGCTGTGTTTTGGACCAATGAGTTTCACTCGTTATGGTGCATTCTGAGTAGGTTTATCATTTGTGGCTGACTTTTTTTCTTTCTCTCTTTGTTTTTAGGGTTTTATTTAATATCTCATCGATTTATTTATTGCGTAGCTTTTGTCATTGGTGGATGATTGTTATTATTCTTGTTTTTAGGGTTTTATTTTGTATTTCATTAATTTTTTATTGTGTAGCGATTTTGTCGTTTGCGCTTAATTGTTTTCTTGTTGTCTTTAGGGTTTTATTTAATAATTCATTTATTGTGTAGCTGAATACCGTGGAGAAAAATGGGCGACAAAGGAGGGAAATCATGTCCGATATGTACTGAGGAGATGGACCTGACTGATCAGCATCTGAAGCCGTGCAAATGTGGCTACGAGGTTTAAGCATTTTTATTTACTTAAGGAATATGAATTTATTTTCATGAAAGTCGTCCATTTTCTTACATGTGTATCCTAATTATCGTTGAATACTCTGGTTTGATGCTTGTTGAAATTAATGTGCACTATCGATATGCTTCAATCTCTCGTGTGTTGTGAAAATCAAAAGTTAGAATTAAAACTGTGCAGTGTACTTAGCATTTCACTGAAGACATATTATGAGTTCTTATAGAAAATATTTTTGTTTTTTAAGATGAAAAAACCTATTTGGCGGGTTGCTGTTGTTTACAAAGTTTTAAAAACTTGTTTAACAAATCTTTATCTTAAAGCAAGAAAAGCATAACAGGTCAATATTTGTTAATTTTTGCTCTTACTCTTTTCACAGATCTGTGTATGGTGTTGGCATCATATAATGGAAATGGCACATAAGGATGAAACCGAGGGCCGTTGTCCTGCTTGCCGTTCACCTTATGACAAAGAACGCATTGTGGCAATGGCAGCTAACTGTCGAAGGTTGAGTTATGGCTGGAATTTCTGTTTTTTTGTATTAAATGTTATTATTAAGTAATCAATTTTTAGGTAATACTGATATGCTTGCCTTGCTTTAGCAGATTGGTTGCAGAAATGAATTCTAAAAAGAAAATACAGAAGTTAAAGCCTAAATCATCAGATGGAAGGAAACATCTTACTGATGTTAGAGTCATTCAGCGCAACCTCGTGTACATAATTGGACTGCCTCTTCACCTTGCAGATGAAGATGTGAGTTCTTAAATTCTTTTCTGTCTCTAACTGTTGCTAGATGTAACTGTGTGGAGCATGGAAGGCATAGTCCATATTAGTTTGTGTAGTTTAAATTGCAAATCATCTTAACCATTTTTTCCCTTCAATTGATAACATGTTTTTTGGATTACACCAGCTACTTCAACGTAGGGAGTACTTTGGAAGGTATGGAAAGGTTTTGAAAGTGTCGATATCTCGTACAGCAACGGGCGTTATTCAACATTCTGCAAACAACATCTGCTGTGTGTAAGTTGTTATGAATGTCTTTAAAGCAATCACCAAAGTGTTGTTCTATTAGGAAATTATAGTCTTTCTCTTGTTTTTGTCATTATTTTCTCTACCTAATTATCATTTGAAGGTGGGAATTTGGAATTTGTTCCTTGGCTATTTTGCATTCGTTGATTTAATTAATTTTCTTATCTTTAGGTATATAACTTACTCAAAAGAATCTGAAGCAGTTCGATGTATTCAATCAGTTCATTTTTTTGTATTAGAAGGTAGATCATTGAGGTAAGGATATACCATTTTGATTGGGTTGTTATTTGCGAGGTTTTCATGATTTTGTGATGATGGGTGGTTATTTTCATTTGCAGGGCTTGTTTTGGAACCACAAAGTATTGTCATGCATGGCTCAGAAATGTGGTAAAATAGACACTATAAGCTGAATTTATGAATATTTTATCACACTATGTTAGAAACTGGATTAAACTTCGTAGAATGGGTATATCTATAGTATTATTCCGGAAATAATTCTGGTACCAGTAGGAAGCAGTGCCAAAATCGTAGATTTACAAGAGAGTTAATGACTAAAGGGTATTTGATGAACCCTTCACTCCGCTTTACTGACTTGTAGGACTACTCATTTTCGGCCCTTTTCTTCACCCCAACTCATTTTTTTATTTAGCTATAGAGGTCAACTATGCCCCCAGCCCGGATCCCCTTTTTGTTTTGTCGCCTGAACCACTAAATTATTTCCTTACGTAAATCACTAGGTGTATCTTGGTTGTTTCCCATGCAATCTGCTACTTAATTATTCAATTCTCCCTGTTTTCCTTTCCACTGTATCCTAATATAGACCATAGTAATAGGTTCCTCACATACTATATAAATTATCTTGCTGGTCCAGCCTTGCAGCAATAGGGACTGTTTGTATCTACACGATCATGGTGCTCACGAAGATAGCTTTACCAAAGATGAATTAGTATTAGCATTTGCAAGGTATGATTGGTTCTCAACTCATGTACACTGTCTCCATTTTGATTGAACTTTTGAATTTGCTGTCGTGCTTATATAAGCCTCAGCTAGTTGCTGTCTTTTGACCATATTGTGTATTCATTTGGTAGTTCAAATTTTAATGGTTACACATCAATGTCTTTTTACTTCTCTGGTGTTGGATCCTCTTAAGTTTGATTGCTTTCAGTTTTCATATCGTAAAAAAAACCTACATCTTGCATAACATAGTCTTAGGTTTCTCCATAATTTCCACAAATATGTCAAACAAGTATGGGTATATCATGGTTCATTAGGATTTTTACCTTCCTTCTGTATGACCTCTTATTATTTGTCTTGGATTGCACTCTTATTTTTTAGTATGCTATTCTATGTTTATGTTGATAGTTATATCTTCTTTGATAGTAGTTTTGGTTTTGTCTTTTGTTTGTTAAAGGAGTAGGGTCCTACAAATCATTGGTGCTACAAATAATTTGAATCGTCCTTCAGGGAGTGTTTTACCTCCACCACCAGATGATCCTAAACATGTATCATCAGCCACCAAAGTAGTGTCCAAAAGCTCTTTAGATGTAAGTATTAATGAACATTACTTCTGTGGTAAACTTATTTATTGTGGGAGATATGATACTTCAATTTTCTACTATTTTGTTTTTTTAGGCAGTGAACTGACATTTTTATTTAACTCATTTGTCTGTTATCCATCTTGACAATTAAGAACCAGATTAAAGAATCCTGTTCAAGCAATGGAGCTGCCAATTCAACAGCACTTCCTGCAGCCAACTCTTGGTAATGGATTTATGAACGTTTGGTATGATCGCATTAATTTGTTTTGCATGGCAGTACGGCTGCTATTTTCATGGTGGTCACAGCATCTACGGTTTTTTCTTTAAAAAAATAGTGTAGTAGCCGCATGCTTCTGCTTTAGGTTGCATCACCAGCTATATTTTTATGGCAGTTTAGCTAGCCACCATGAAATAACATATCCACTTCTAGCATTTTTTTTAGTGTGAACGCTGACTTTTTGGTATATTGTACTAGGGCGAGGTGTGTATCTGGCAGTCTTCCAAAGGATACTAGTTCATCTTCATCACGTGCTGGTAATCTGGTCAATAGAAAGACTGAAGCATCTATTGATTCCCAAACCCTGAAGATTGAAGCGTCTATTCTTGATACAAAAAAATCAGGGGAAGTTAAAGACAGCTCTGATGTGCATTCCACCAATGGTGTATCTGTACCTTCAGAGTTGAACAAACATCACATTGGTGGAAATTTTCAAACATGTGAGTCAATTGTTTTCAATGAGGTTACTGTGAAGAAACTTTCTGGCATTATTTTGTCTAACTGTGAAACTTATTCAGCAGCTTCCGTGGGCCTTGGTCAAGAAAAGGTTGCACCTTCTGTGAGTACAAGCTTCCTGGAGATCACCACACCACATGATTTGAATACTAACAAGGCAGTTTCAAATCGGGATGTGCCTGGCTCATGTTCGGAGTTATCATCTGTTAGCATCAACAGTCATCTTGAAGATTCATATTTCAGTCGGGATTCGGACAGAATACTTTTTACTCCTAACTCGACCGATTCCTCTTTAGGGAAGCATTTGCATCAAGATAATGAGTATTGTAAAGATCATTCAACCACACCAGCCTTTTGGGAAGATATAATTGTGGATGATATGCTAAACAAAGACTGTGATCAACAACAACACGGCAAAGGCAGCGATAATTTAGCATCCAGGCATTATTCACCTCATTGTCCTCAGAATCTAAGCCAATCAAGCCATCATCTGAAGCAGGAAAATCAAATTTGTAACCAGAATCATTTGGGGAAGCCTTCTGAATATTTTACTGAACCCTTGGGGGCAGGATTAGAGAAGACCGTGAAGAGTGAGGGTACTGGTTCAGATGTTGATAACATGGTTTCTTCAGACGTCGGCGAAAACAACATTATATCTAACATTTTGTCTTTGGAACTAGATGCATGGGAAGATTCAATAGTTAAGTTGTTGGATGAAAGTGATGAGCCATACACATCCTTCAAAGCACCTGCTTTGCGCAAAGTCCAAGACAATAATCAGTCCAGGTTTTCCTTTGCCAGACAAAATGATTCCTTGAATAAAACCTCTGATTTGCAGCAATCATTTGGGGTTGCTGGACATGATCCTAAAGGGAATTATGCATCTGGTGGTTGTAATGGAAACAAAGACATGTTCGCTGTAAAACACCCATACGCTTTCCCATCAAGCAATTCTGTGCCATCAGATAAATTTGATGGAAGTCTGTCTTTGGCGCCCTCTAAATTTTCCAGTGAGTTTTTTTTTTTTTTGAAGAATTTTCCAGTGTGTGTTAATGAGTTACATACTTAAGTACTTCATCTTTGAGTATGGAGGATAAGTGTTTTCTTTCCAATCAGGTTTTCTCTATTGTCATAGTTGCTTCTACTTTATTGAGTTTATACATTATATGCATATATCATGATGCCAGTTTTCTCGTGGCATCCTGCTCGCTCAATTAATTGGATTTTTCCTTAAAAATCCGGAGAATCTCTTCTCACCTTTATCTTTCTCCTTCACTTAATTGATGGAGAAAATGGTAATTTGAGCACTTGACACACATTCACAGTTGATGGCTTTTTTTTTAGTTATTATTTTTTTTTTTTTTGAGAGGTAGTCATTCATTATTAATAAGTAGCTATGACATAATGTTGGATTTAACATTAATTTAGTGCTTCTATAGGATTTAACAAAATTTGATGTTCATGGGATTTCTGTCATTTGCTTGTGAATATAGTATTTTTTCTTCTTCTGCAGTTCTGTTTTATTTTATTATGTGGTTGTTATTCCTGTATATATGTTCTGGATGTCTTTTTGAAGTTATTTGGTTTTAAATGTAATCAACAATGTTGCAATCTTTGTAAAAAAAAAGACAATGCTGCAATCAGATTAGTGGTGTGCATGAACTTTAGCTTTATGGTGATTATGAATTAAAGAGCTATGCTTTAAAACTAGCCAATTAAGGACCTCAACTGTACAGTGCTAACCTATTAAAAAGTGCAGCTATAATATAAAGAACATTTGGATAAATTTATCAATTGAAAATATAAATATTTTTTTTATCATAAATGTCATGTGTTTCAGTCATGCTATTAATTGTTTTGTATATAATGCATCTTTAATAAAGCCAAGGTTCTTAGTTGGTAATAGTAGAAGTTTTGTCCCTTGGTGTATCATGAAATGTTTATGACTAAATCTGAAATAATACTTTACTCATATTTTTCCCGTCTTTCATCAGTGGCAAAAGCTCATGCTTCAAGTCCACCTGGGTTTGCAATGTCAGACAGAATACCTCCTGGGTTTTCTCGCGGGAGAGTAGAACAGAGTTGTAATAGTTCTGGTATAACTCTTCATGGTTTAGCAATTACTTAACTTATTTTAAGTTTTTCTTGTGTATTTCTGCTTCTTAGCTACATCTTGTACATGTTATAGAGAAATTTCTCATAAATCTTTTATTTTCCAGTTGAACATTTGCAGCCACAGTATGCTCCTCCATCTGTAAATATCAGCAGGATAGGAAATGTTGAGTTCAAGAATCCTATGGTATTGGATCCTAGTAGGGGAATAGTGGAAGAAAGGCTGAATAGTACACCTTTTAACCTGGGGCAAACCTTACTTCCTCAATTCAGTCGCAATGAAGACGATGCTAGACTTAAGCTGTTAATACAACAACAATCTACAGCTTCTCAGAATTTAAGACTTTCAGATCATATTGGAAATAGGTTTTCACCTCAAAGTGATGCTTATAGAACTAATTCGAGGTTTCTCGATCAATTTCAGTCTAACACACCATTTTCTGAACAATTGCATTCTCAACAGTTCAGTAGTAATATTCTTGGTTCAAATAACCAGTGGGGAAGTTGGAATGATTCCAATTATTTCAGTGGCCTGTCAATGTCTGAAGTATTGAATAATGAAATCGGGGGATTCAACAATTTCATGCCTAGTTATGAGAATATCAAGTTTAAGCACCTGAATTGACTGAACAACTAATATTCATGGTGGAGATTGCGTCTCAACTATAATTCAATTTCCCTTCAATGCACTAATAGGCTCTCAGATGGAAGTGTGTGGATCAAACCTGTCTCAAAATGTTAAAAGATCCCTCTATGTGGCTGAAATTGTGTTTTACTATGGCTGTCTGGCTGTACCTTGAGACTTGTTTCAAATCTGTTTGGAATTTGAGTACCCTGAAATTCTGTCACAATTATGCCATCGTCAACGGCAATCCTCACCCACTCTTGTTTGCTTAGCTTCACTGCCAAGCACTGGAATCTGGGTCCTATGCATTACGGTTGTTAGACATAACTGGCAAACAGTGTCAACTTTTTCTATGGGGTAAATGTCAGGAGAGCCGACCTTGGCGGTTATTATGGTGAGTTTTAAATTGGTAATTTCACGATATCATTAATTTGCATGTGTGCTAACATACATAGCAGGATGGAGCCAGCACTTGTGAAATCCACTTGTACTTTTCCTTTTGAAATCTCTGCCCTAAGATTGCTCCATGTTTATACCTTAAATTTTGCCTTTTATATGATCAGTTTCTGATATGACTTGTTCGCTACTCTATTTTTGCAGTTAAACTGGGTTACAAGAAATTTGTCATCAAACGAAAGAAACTACAATCGAAGTTATAGGCCTTACTGGTGGGAAATTCATGCTATGAATGGCGAAATAGGTGATCTAGATTTGACGTTTTCTTCATGCCTGAAATTGTTTGTTCAGAATTTGTTTCCAAACTCAGTATTCCATTATTCACTGATTAGTGTATGCAACAAATATGACTTTAATACTGTGGTATGTACAAAGTTAGTTTTGGTTTTACAGAAGTACCAACTTTTTACCAAATAGAGTTTAATATATATCTATATGAGAAGTGATCCGTTGATACTTGGGGGTAAGTCAATATTTGCACCAAATCACAGTAGTTAAAAATTTACCAATCCTTCCTTCAATTTTGTTGTTTTTACCAATCCTATCCTATACCTTCTAATAATCAAATAAAGCAAATTTTAAAAAAGGGTTAAGGGACTCTTTGAATTTCCCTAGCTGCTCAACATGTTGGCTCTACCCAGGGTAGACGTACAACAGCTTAACCCAGAAATATTTGAATTATTAAATACTCGTCAATTCGTGTATGCGAGCTGCCATTCATTTTCTTGTATCTCAGCGTATGGTTATAAAGCACTAATCAGTTGTTGTCCTATAGGATGCTGTTAAGGTAGTCGTTCTAGCAGGAAAAAAAAGTAGAGCTATAACAATCAGAACATGAAACTTTTTAGTTTAGAAGAAAAGCATGAATCTCTGAAGTTCTACAATGTGGCAGAGCTTTTTTTTGTTGTTATTGTAGCAAGAACCTGTTCAAATTCCATTACGCATTAACAGCTGACAAGATTTTTCTACAGTTTTTAAATTATTAAAAGTTTAAATCTTGATTTTTTTCTCCTCTCTGTTGCCATATCACAGTATTCAGTATGAGTGGAGAGACAACTACATATTTTTTTCTTTTACCTCAGTATCTTACGTATCTTACATTTAAATTGACAAAAAGAGAATCAACACATCATGATTCATGAGTATGTCATATAGTACATTAAACATCAATTTCTTAAACTCTTTGAAGAAGCTAATGGCATCTCACGATTTTGATTATTTAGGGTTTTTGATTTGGGAAAAAAATGATGAAGAAGCTATTGAAAATTACTCTTCTCACTTGTGAAATTGCTTCCCTAAATTAGTCACTCTTTTAACATATTTTCACCAAAATTGCTAAAATCCCATTCTCTCTTGGAGCAGCTATCATCGATTTGTTCAACACCATACTCATGTATCATCCACTCAAGTGAAAAAAATAAATAATAAATCAACACAGCACATCAAAGGTACATTGTAATACATTAAACATCAATTTTAAATTTCTCTGAATAAGATACTGGTATCACGTGGCTTCTGATTATTTTAGGATTTTTTATTTTGGAAAAAAAATGAAGCACCTGTTTGTATCACTATCTAAACCCGTTGATACAGTGGTTCAATTTATGGGTTTGAAATCCAACAATTCATAAACATGAATATGTTTAAAGAACACTAATGAAATTAGATAGAAAAGCGGTAAAAAAAATGTACACGTTTTTTTGACTTAAAAACCAATAGAATAAAAATATTTAATGGGTACTACAATTAAACAACTTTTTTTTAAGAAAGATATAATTATAGTTTTTTTTTTGGAGTATAGTATAATTAAAGAACTTTTTTTTTGAAAGAATAACTAAAGAACTTTTTTTAATAGATTATTAAAAACTTTTTTTGAGGAAAAAAAAGTTCTTTAATTATTTATTCAAAAAAAAAAAGTTCAACTTAAAAAACAGTAAATATATAATTTTTATAGGATAAGATAGAAGGTCACGTGCCCCTCTTAATTAATTTTAACTTTTATTTAAATATATGTGAAATATAAGTTCAATTAACGTTGGGGGATCTTTCCTTAAAAAAAAAAAAATTAACGTTGGAGGATCTAGTGCGGGTCATAAGACCAGGGAGCGGTTATGGTGCATAAGAAAATCCTTATGCATCGTGCATAAATCCCAACATAATTGTTTCCTACACCCCCAAATGAAACCAAACAAAACAAAACGAACCAAACGCGGAATCTTCAATCTCATCATCAACATCGTCGTTCATCATCATCACCGTTATCATCACCGTACCGGAATGCCAAAACCATTTTGCTGTGAAAATGGTTTCTGTGAGTCGTACTCCAAAACCATTTTGTTGTGGAAATGGTTTCCAGAATCTTCAATCTCATCATCAACACTGTCGTTCATCATCATCACCGTACCGGAATGCCAAAACCATTTTGCTGTGGAAATGGTTTCCAGAATCTTCAATCTCATCATCAACACCGTCGTTCATCATCACCACCGTACCGGAATGCCAAAACCATTTTGTTGTGGAAAACCATTAGATGTACTTAATTGTTTCCAGCAGTTGTACTCCAAAACCATTAGATGTACTTAATGGTTTCCAGCAGTTTCTTAGCCATAAATCCCTCTAACATCACAAAGATTTTGAATCCAGTAACAACTTCAGATCTGAAACCCTGAAAACAAACAGTGACGAAACAGTAACATATAACAATCAACACAGCGCCACTGGATCGAAGAAGAAAAAGAAAACGCGAGGGAAGAAGAGGAGCGAATCGGTTTTAATCTTTAGATCTACTCCTTCTCGTTGTGTTTTTGCGCGATCCGAGTTCGGATTTGGCTTTAAAACGAAAATGGAGGTTGAAAAATGGCTTTAGTTTTTAAAAAGGGTGAGTTTGGTTCTTCGGCACGGCGCCGCCGCCGTCTCTGGCCGGCGACCACCGCGCCGGAATCATCATGTGTGGCCGGAAGAGATGAAGACTCATCTGAATTATAGAGAGAGAGGGAGAGCTTTATGTTTTAGTGAGAGAAATGTTTGAAGCAAATGAAGTTTGATTTGGTGTAGTTTGAGAAGTCTAGGATTATTACACATGTACACTAGATCTGATGGTTGTGAAGTGTTTATACACGGTGCATAAGGATTTACTTATGCACCATAACTTTTGCCATAAGACCATCCACAATGCAGCATTCCATTTGGGTGCTTAAACGGGTCCCGACTGTACAAATCATTCGTTTTATAATTAATACCTGATAAACACCCGATCTCTCCAACCCAGCATCTCAAAATAATTATTAATTGGGTCGCTGCAATAACTCTACATCATTATATTATAACAATAATTTATATATTCATTCATAATTATATAATTTTAAAATATTGAAATAATTTAATTATAAATTATAAAAAAAAGTTAAAACTTGAAAAAATAATATAAAATAAATGATCGTAAATTATTTGTTGTTTTGCTTAAATCCAATCACTGTATGTTTGTTCTTTTTTTTTTTTTGAAAATTTAATGTTGATCGATTAAATATTACTCTTGCAACTAATATATAATTTACATTTTAATATTAAAATAATACAACAATTGAATAGAGAGAAAAAAAAATTGAATTAATTCTACACGTAGGACCCATGAATAATAGGAGAGAGAGGGTGCCTATAAAAGCACTTGTCTCTATAAGCACCATATTAATTGGTGTCACAATGAGGGTGCCTATTTAGAATGGTGCTAAATAGGGGAATAAAGATAAGAGTTCCATCGGATGTCAACAAATCCTCTCAATATATTTAGGAAATATTGTCTATTCTATATTTTTATGTTTTTTTTTTTTTTATGAAGGAACTATATTTTTATGTTGGTCTTGGTAAATAAATATATACGTCGGGATTATATATATTTATTTTGGTTTCTACGTTATTTGGTTTTCGTTCAGTCCATTTAGATTAAACATGACAGGTTACTATACTGCATTTTTTTGGTACAAGCAAAATATAACACAATACATGAAAGAAAGAAAAAAAATGTTAAAGTGAACAATTTATTTTCCGATGGATGTTGGTTCAATTTATGCGAATTTGACTCATTTTGTAAGGAAGTGAGTTCTCACACCAACGTATAAACTTTTTTGTTGGACAGTCTGTAACTTCTTCTATCAACACTTTATGAATTCGAGGTTTATCCCGATTCTGGTGAGCCATGAGAACCAACTTACATAAACTTTCTTTTATAAATAAAATTAATTTTTTTCATTATAAAGAAACCACTTCATTATTGCTTCCGGTTTTAAACGTAAGAAAATATTTTTTTTTTCCAGATTTATAGGATGATTGACTAGTCTTTTAGAATACGATGTGTATGTCATGTCAAAATGATCTATTAACATGTGAATAATTACTTAACAGCAATTTAATCTCACCTATTATGTTTTTGTGAAAGATTATATATTTTGTCATAAGTACTTCCATAATGCATGTAAGTATCTTTTTTCATCCCACATTTAAAATGTCACACATATATTTGTTTTCTTATTTTGTATGTGATGATATTCTACTTGCAATTCCTATCTAAACATTTTGATATGAAGGATACAGATGAGGCATCTTATGTCATTGGCACTAAGATCCACAGATTAAGACCTCAAGGCATTTTGGGTCTATCACAAAACCTACATGAACAAGGTTTTAAAGAGATTTCAAATGAAAATTTGTTCACCAAGTATTGCTCCCATTGTGAAGGGTGATAAGTTTAATTTGAACCAATGCCCTAAGAATAATTTTGGGAGGGAAAAAATGAAGAAAATTCCTTATGTTTATGTTGGAAGTCTTATGTATGCTCGGATATGCAAAAGACCCGACATTGCATTTGTTTTTGGAATCTTAAGATATTAGAGTAATCTAGGTTTGAATCACTGGAAAGCCGTGAAGAAAGTGTTGAGGTACCTTCAAGGAACAAAAGATTATATGGATACATTTTTATGATGGTCGGTGGAGCTATTTCAAGGAGAAGTATTAATCAAACTTTGGTTGCTACTTCTACTATGGAAGATGGGTTTGTCTCCTGTTTTGTGGCTAATTCTCAGTGTATGGCCTTAGAGTTTTATTTTTAGGCCTAGAATCATAGTTTATATCTCTGGGCCTTTAAAATTTATGTGATAATTCAACTGCTCTCATTATGGCTAAGAACAATAAAAGTGAAAGTCAAAACAAATATATCAACATTACGAATTAAAGATAAAATAGTGGTCATTGAACACCTTAGTAGTGTGACTTAATGACCACCGATCCTTTAACTCAGGGAATGTCAGTGTCACCACTGAAATTCACGGATCGTCTAGAGAAAATGGAACTTGGTTCCTCTTTATGACTGTTAACACACAATTTATTAATAAAACTCTTATATTGTGATGTTTTCTCATATTCATGTGCACTCTAGTTTTTGAGAAAATATTTTCATTTGGACCAATAATAAACGTATGGTTTATTTATTAGATTTTTGTTACCACATTACGTATGCACTTGAGAAACTTAAAACGTGTAATACGTACTCACTTTTAGAAGAACTAACGCTATTATTTCGCGTGTTTGTTTTTTAAGGAAGTTATTTGATGACTCGTTTAGGCCAATCATTAGATCCTATTTTGATATGAACCAAGTGGGATTATGTAATAATAAAACGGTTTCTCCCTTGTGTTCATTGCCAGCGAAAACCTACCTTTAAGTGATTTCATAGGTTATTGGAGTTTATGTTTCTAAAGGGAGTCGTCACTGTCGTGTTTAATGGTTTTGAATATGATCGTGGTAATGGCTTTTACTTCTTGATGGTAGGATCAAAGTTTGCTCTCATTCTGTTATTTAAAATATACACCACTATTATTTTGACCGAAAGGAGTTCACCAAATAACTCCCTTAAAAGAGTTAAGAGTTTGGATGAATCAAAGGCAGTGCACTCACAATACTTTAACAATGGTTGGAGGTAAAATATGATTTCTGTTTTCCGCATTTACTCTATTGATCTAGTTTATTTAAACCATCACACCACACATGATACATGATAAAAAATGTACAACACCTTAAAAGTTTATCATGTATCGTCGTGTCTAGCCCTTAACTTTTTGCGAATAACCTACCATGTATTTCTGAAAGATTATACATTGTCATTAGTAAGTTCCATACCGGATGTAACCTTTTTTCATCCAAATGCGTGCATTCAAAATGACGTTGAGAGTATTCAAAACAAAAAATGATGTTGTGAGGTTGGAAAAGAACTTTGCTATTCAGAGATTCACAATGAATTCAAGTAAATTGAAAACTTGCTTATCAATAATACAGATGTATCTTGGATTAAGTAGATTAAGGTATTTAAGATATTTCCGATATTAACACAATCTGAAGGTAATAAAGTCAACATATAATCGTGTTAGCCATATTTTTGTATGACCTCATTTGCCTGAATTCTGATAGTCGAATAAGATGTATCAGACTAACTTTTGTCATAGATAGAGCTAGATGTCTGTCCCTTGGTGAAGGATAACATACATGAAACTAAAAACGGTGGACAACTGTGATGCTAGCAGCAGCATGGCCGTAGTTATCAAATGGAGCTTTGTGCAGATTGAGATTAGACATAACCATACGAGGATGTTGTACAGGTCGAGACAGAGCTACATTAGAATAGTGACATAGCAGTTCTGTGTGTTCTACCAAAGATGGTAAGTTGGTAACGCAAGCTATCGGTGTTGTGAAAGCAATAGAGTAGAAGACAAGATCAATATAAGTCAATATTGGAATACAACGAGAGGAAAAATCTTTCATATCAGGAAACAAAATCACAACATAAAAGTTGCTATTCCTTACAATTTCATAATCTCAAAAACCAAAGACAATAAATTAAGGCCTAGAGAACATGTAATGAGAAAATATAGCATAATTTCAACATGAGACACTTCATTGTGAGACACCCAACCATTTGGAGAAGTTATCAAATTCGGTGTAATCAGAATCTGACACCATAGTATTGTACCATGCTTTTCCTGCAGCCTTGATAGCAGAAGCTTCTTCCTGCAAGGGCAAATTATATTAATATTTACATAATAAACAAAGATATTCAACTAACATGAAATACAACCAAAGTAGACAAACAGCAAAAACAAACATCAAGGGAGAAGCAGAACACATGGAATGCTCAAATAAAGAGTTATTCATTCTCTCCCAGAAAATGAATTACTCTTTATTCATTCTCAACCGTCCATCTATATACATGGTTGAATATCTAGTTTACAGAGAAAATAAGCACAGCATAATTGCTTGCTGCAATTCCCAGAAGTTAATCAAAGATGTCACATAAAGCATAATTCAATCAACTTACAACTAACATACATATAATGGGTATGCAAATACACAAACAAATATACACATTCCCTATAACATGGAATGTTGTAATTGGTAATACGAAACAACAATCGATTTTCATTAGTAATCTCATTTATATAAAGTATCAGAATAAACCAAAAAGCACACCATTCTATCTAAGATCAGAGCTACAAATAGAATGAGCACATGAGTCTAGATTAAAAATAAAAAAATCAGATACAAGAGTATATCAAATTGATTCGTGCACTGGAAATTAGTAAAGCACAATACAAACAAGAGTAGATACTCAATTTGGACCTGAAACTTGAAATTGCAGGACTGCACTATTACAGCCCCCCTTGCACCTGCAGGACTGCATTATTACAGCCCCCCTACATTATTATCATTTTCCAATTCTAATTCTAAAGGAATGCATTAGATTACAAATCCTTACATAACAACATAGACTATTATCCTTTATCAATTCTAAGGATCATTTTAGAATATTGATAATGTATGGACAAATACAGTCCTACAATTTCAAGGGACAAATACAGTCCTATCATTTTAAATCTTCACTCAAACACAATATGCTATTAACCTACAAGTCATGATCAGCTACACATACACATAATGTAAGCAAAACAATATGCAATCAAGTCTACTAATTTCTTAGTCAATAACAATATAATGCTAAAATTAAGCTCAATATTAATCTATTATTTAATCACAAAAGATTGAATTACCTTAGAGACAGTCTTCCTCTTCTTATCGAGCTTCTCCTTCTTAGACTTAACCCTCTCAGCTTCAGCAAGCAAAGCCATCCTCTTAGCAGTCTTAGCATAAGGATTAAGCCTCAACATAACATTCAAATTCTTCAAAGGATTCTTCTTCAAAGTAGCCTTCTTCACATCCTTCTTCACAGGCCTAACAACACTCTGAACCTCATCAGAGTTAATAATCCTAGTCAAATCAGAATTCACCATCTTAGCCCTAGGAAGCACATAACCCTTCTTCTTCTCCGAAGGCTTGTCAAAGGAACCATAAATCGAATCCAATTTCTCAAAAGCAGTTTTAGTCCAAATCACAAATCTCCCTAAATGACCACCAGGTGCAAGCTTCAAAAGATTCAACCTTTCAACATTGGTGATCTCAACACCAGGAATATTGCGAAAAGCCTTCACTGCTTTCGCTCCTTCGGTACCATAAACAATCAACGGTCCCTTACGAGAGATATACCGACGGTTACGCATTTTACCTTTTCCAGGACGGATGCCAAGGCTATCCTTCGCCTTCTCGGCATCAGGGTAAGCTCCAATTGATTTCAAAAGCTTGATCGCTTCCTTAGTCTTCTCAACACCTTCAGCAGAATCACCAACAACAAGAGGAAGCTCAGGAACCGTTTCGATCCGGTGACCACGAGCGAGAACAAGTGAAGGAATAGCAGAAGCAGCTATAGCAGAAACAACAGCGTAACGTTTCTGATTCACATTGATTTTACGGTGCCATTTGCGCCAGATCCGGGTAGGAGCAAACATGCGACCACCACGACACATGTTACCGAAAGCAGCTTGTCCAGCACGGTGGGTACCACCTCCGGCAACACGAGGGATACGGGAAACAGCACGTCCGGTACCCCAGGACTCAGCGGAGGTTTGGTGACCGGCTTTACGGCTGACGGCGTAGGGTTGACGGGCGTTTTTGGAGATGTTGGAGTGGACGAAGTTGACGATGTCGGGACGGATGGCTGCACGCATGACATCAGGGATGGGGAGGGTGGTAGGGGTGTCAGTGGCCATGTCACCTTCGACGGTGTGGACAGTGACGAGAGGACGTGCTGCGGCGGCTGCCATTGTTGTGTGTGTGTGTGTGTGCTCAGTGAGAGAAAATGAAATGGTGGAATTAGGGTTTTGGGTAATGAAGTGAGTGTTTTCAGAGTATATATATCGAATTGTTGGGCCTTCGGACATTTCTTTTCGTAGGCTTTGTGTTATGGGCTTTAATATACAATCATTTACTGTTTAAATTGCGAATTACTTAGAAGTACTTTCTTAGGGGGTCTACTTAGAAATACTATTGTATGATGTAATAATCATATAAAGCTCGCTTAGTCATTTTGTTGGTTCTTTTAGCAAAGGTCATTTATCTTCTTCTATGGAAGAATTCTTTATCATTTCAGACTTTTAATATTGATTGTCATCCATTATGCCTCATCCCCTTAACAACGATTGAATTAAGTGTAACACACAAGGTGCAACTTTGCTTTTATTGTTGAATGTTATGATATATCCTTTGAAATTGCTTACTCTAGAGGTTGGCGGGAGTTTTTGACTGACAAGTTATTCTTAGTTGGTTTTTTCACCTTTCAAGTTTCCTCACATTGTTCCTTGACAATTAAGAAATTGTTGGCTCCATTGTTTAAATATTTGTTAAGGATTTCTCTTTTATTGTGTCTCATATCTATTTGTAAGAAAATCATTATACGAATAAGCTTGTTGATTATGCTTTTCGTGTACAAGACAAATACTTGGTGGAATGACACTTCTTTTTATAAATGATGACTTTTTTCGAAATAGATTTAGTCTTCTAATTTTGTTTGGTTTGAGATTATGCCCTCGTTGTTATTTGACTTATATTATTTTGAGTTTAATAGTTGCTTTTGTTGTCTTGAAGCACAATGCTCTTTTTCTTTCACCATAGTTTTATCTTCTTGGTTGGTTTTCTTAATAAGATTTTTAATGAGACAATTGTTGTAAACTCTATTAATTTCCTTTAGTTTTGATCTAATACGCCAAGATGTAATTTTGTTCTTTTCCTTGGTTATTTTAATAAATTTATTAGAGTGCTGCAAATAATAAATAGAGGCTTTGAAATGTCAACATAGTTGAAATATCTTTGATGTCATGTGATGTTTTTGCACTATCCTTCGCCTTCTCGGCATCAGGGTAAGCAGAGTGCACAATCTTCTTTTCCAATTTTTTGATACAGACCATTAACATTAGGCCATAACATAAATCTGTGTCTCTACTAAGCATATGTCTAATTCATCTACCAAATCAGGGCAATATAACAATTGTTATGGTCCAAAGTGGTAACTCTGTTGGTGAACTATGAGTTGCTGAATAAATTTGAAGCAGTAGATCCAAAGTGTGAACCTTGAAAATCAACATAACCACTAACTTATTAACATTTATCTATAAGTTGAAAAATATGTTGTACTCTTCAGCTTTCTAACATATACTATGACTATTCTTGCTGTGGTTACAAATGACAACAGTTACATTCACCGGCTTTACACTTTACAGCTGAGTGCAAGACACTGACACTCTCATGCCTAACTTCTGGTTAAGAAAAACCTCAGTCTTCCATCCATGTTTGTCCAATCTAACTGTAGAAGTGTTATTACAATCAAAACAAATATGAAAGCAAAACAAAACTACAAAATATGACAAGAAAAACACACACCAAGTCAACATATTACTAGTGCTCAAGTGGTTTGACATGAGTCATCATTTGTCTGCTTCTTATCATCAGTAACTCCTACTGCATCGTTATTCTCATCATATGTTGACATTGCATTCTTCTGAACAACGAAGCAAAAAAGATAAACTAATCATATTTAATATTCACCCATAAATTACACATAATTTTCACTGCAGCTCATTCATAAGAACTTCTTTACAATGATTAAGCATCACTAACTCTATATTCTGCCTTAGTCTGAGATTGAAGCAGATGACTAGATGAGATAGTCATTCACTAGTCATTATAAGTAGGCAGAGGATCAAGAAACTGAGGTGAAGTTTGATGTTGTGAGATTATTCAATCCTTTTCTTCATACTTTTATTAAAAAATAATTTAATGGTGAATCTCTTCATTGCTTTCCTGTTAAGAAAGTTTCTTGGACCCCAGTGGAAGGGATTCTTTTCTGTTAGCAGCTAACACTCAGTGGATTTAGTCCCATTCTTGAGAATTAGGACTAATCTGACCTCGTGAGTTGTCTTGAGAATTAGGACTAATCTGACCTCGTGAGTTGTCTTGAGAATTAGGTCTAATCTGAGCTGGTTGTGTGATAGGAGAGTCATGGGCATCAGACACAGTAGATAACCTAGAAGGCCGAATTTGAAAGACGCGACGACGAGGACGAAGATCTCCTTTTCGTGAGCGCTTCTGCCTAATTGTAATCAAGGTCTTGGAAATCTCAGCATCCTTCCCTCCCTTCTTCTCCATTGATTTCTTTGTTGCCTTTCTCAAGAGTGTCATGTTGCTGCTAAAGGGTTTTCTCTTTTCATTTTTACTTTTGCGGCCATAGATTTCAATGGTTTTTGGAGTTGGAGGCAAATTGGCGTTGGATGAATGCATGTTGATGCTGTAAACCGGCTACAGCATACTTCGGGAGCCTATTGATTACAGCGGTGGCACAAAAAAAAAACGAGGTGATCTTCGTCCTCGTCGTCGTGCCTTTCAAATTCGGCCTTCTAGGTTATCTGCTATGTCTGATGCCCATGACTCTCCCATCACAAAACCAGGTCAGATTAGCCCTAATTCTCAAGACAACTCACGAGGTCAGATTTGCCCTAATTCTCAAGAATGGGACTAAATCCACTGAGTGTCGATCCAAAAGTGTTGGTCTATTACCAAAGTTAAGATATTAAATACATAACAATTTTATGAAATTTGAGCATATGCTCTTAATTTGTATTTTTTTTATAAATTAAAGTTTTCGCAAGTTGAGTCCCAAGGTTACTAGGATCGGAGAATGCCTCAAAGCTCAGAGAGAACTTATAGAGGTACCTACGTATTACCTACCAATGAGGTCCTCCCCTCGGCAACTAGATTCAAACTCAGGTTCTTGTGCATAACGTTTATAGGTTGTTTAGTCTCAATAAAAATTATTTGCATATATGTTAGCACACTAAACAACCTATAAACGTTATGCGCGTTTATTAACCTAAAAACTATTTTAGTTTTTCAAGTAATTAGGGGCTTGAGGTAAAAAAAAAAAAGCAATAAGGAGCAAGTCACAAATTAATGCAGGAACATGTATTCTGGATTTGGAAATCCTATTACATGTAATTAGACATGAAACCTTGTGTAGGGGGGAGGAGAAGGAGGGGGCAGCATAGCCTCCTTGAATCAGTCCCATTTTGGGCTTGTTTACGGTGATAAGCTAGTCAACATTTTAACTTATTAAAACATATATTGTAGATATTATGACAAAAATTGTGCTTGAACTAGAGAGATTTGGATTCAGAGCCACAGTCAAGGGATTAAATACTCCTCTTATTTAATTTATTCAGAAATATAGTGACTATGGGAAGACTTACAATGGGATCAAAATTAGTGCAGATCAAACAGAACAATGCATGCCTAGAAACCAGAATGATACTTGGAAGGAATACAATTACATTTTCTTGAAAACAAAATAAACTTTCTGGGCCAATATGTTACAAAACTATATAATTTTTACTGAGATTGATATTGAAACTTACAATGGGATCAAAATTAGGGCTAGACAAGTTGACAGTGAGGTTTCTCATTAACAACAAAACCTGCACAAAAACACCAAATATACACAGTCAGTAAACTAAGAATTACAAAAACAGTCTGTATTTGTACAAAAGAAGTTTATTTACTCATTAGTCATTTTTTGCCTCATTTTGATTTCCTAGTTAATGCAGAAAAGAGGGGAGGTAAGTGAATATGAGATGCAGAAGAATAGGGCCATTATATGGGTGAATAAATTGGAAGTACTCCCTTAGTGAAGACAGTTTGGCAAGTGGTATGTTGTTTTAAGCCTCTTAACATGGGAATTAGTGTCTCATACTTTTTTCATTCGTGTACAGATAGCATTTCAAGCATATATCAGAAGTTATGAAACATAAATCAATGATGACAAGATTGAGTGCTATAGATTGAAAATCATTATGTTGTTAATGATCTTAAAAAACTTCCCATGAGGCGTCGGCTTAGTGGTAAGAGTTTGACCTTATAATATCAAAGGATGAAGTTCAAATCCCCTAAGAGACTGTTGTAAAATGGTTTTTGCGCCACATTAGTGAATAATAATTTCCCCTTCCTCAAGCTTTTTATATGAAATTCAAAGGCTCATAAAGAGTCAATTTGGCCTAATGGCTATTAGTTTCTCCAGAGTTAGTTATTCGCATAAAAGAAACTTAAGACAATTTCCCAGAAAAGTAAAATTTGCAGTGTTTCTCATGGTGTAGTCCAGTGGTTTGAGTTGGGATGCTGAAGGAGTATTGCTGCCAACAAATTTGCTGCCGCCACCCCCACCCCAATCAAGCTAACCTCTAATTTTGGCCTTAGAAAAGAAAAGGTGCTTCCCATGACATTTTGATTAGCTTATTTAATCTCATCTTATCTTGCTTCGACACTGGTATAAAATAATCATATTCAAACCCTTATTGAGAGGCAAGTTATCAAAATCTACAAGGAATGGACCAACCATCCATTCAACCTTATAATTCAATGTTAAGCTATAGCATGCCTGATAATGTTAAAGAACATTCAAGACCAACAGATTTCGGAAAACGGCTCTCTATGTTAATCTAAACTCAAATAAGTAGAAAGAAAACACATGGCATTCAAAATGGTTTTAGTTGATTTTTATCCTGTCCACTTTGATATGATAAAGTCCTCTTTTTTTCCCTCTTAATTTCAAATCATGTTTTGACTTACTCAATCGTTCAAAAAGGTTATCATAAGTTTTCTTCTTTCCTTGGAAATTGTTGTATTTTAAGACTTCTTCCCTTAAAAAATGGTTTATTTGGAACGAAAAGGATCCACACATATAGCAGAATAAAGTTCAAATAGAAAGATTATATCATTTCAAGTTACTAGGAGCACACAAATATTATCCTCCTCAAAATGACCTCATAAACTTTCCTAGTTCTGTGTTCAGAGGAAGAACAATTATTAATTATGAGTTTATCATGCATTTTGCAGGTTCTTGTTTTGTCTCATAATGTTGATTTTTTTATCAAATGATTCAACACCTATTTGATCATATAGCTAAGTTTCATCTTTGCAGTTACTTCTGTAAGAGTATAATATCAGAGTATATGATAATAAGTTTCACTCAAGTAATCAACTCACAGTTTCAAAATTTATAGGGTCCATTTCCTTCAGCTTCTGCACATGACCGTTTGTATCTGGATCAAAAACGCTTCCAATGAAACCGTAAACTTCAGCAAAGTCCGGCAAACCTGTTAAATATTGTCAAAATGACAGACAAAACATTGGTCACTAAATTCAATCTGAAAAATGAATCGAAAACAAAAATCAACATATCACAAGATCATTTGCCACCTCAAGGATTTCAATAAACTCAATAGTTTATATTATATGATACTACGGAAACAACTTTCTAGATGCGAGGCCGAGTATTGTTTCACAACTTAAAATTAGTGGACCTGTCGCAGACGATTACCATGAATCACGGGATTTTGTGTCCCTTGCGTTGGTATTTGAGAAGTAGGTAGCCTTGTATTAGTATCTTCAACACCACTAAGACCGCTGTTGCTGATCCCCTTTGATCCAATGTCAGCTGAATCAGTAACATCATATAACATAATAAGTAGTGGCAAGTTCCTTTAAGTTCAGCTAGCCAATCTAGACTATTGACTGTTGGCATCAAAATTCAAACAAAAAACGATAAAGAGAAGAATGCATAACATTATGCATACCTTCATTTCCGTGAAGATTGTTGAGTTCATCCGGACAAGTATTCATCAGCATGGACGTTTCGTCCCATGTGACATACCCTGCAGGTAGAAGGGTGTTTGTGGAAGAGCCAAAAGCAATGGATGCTGGCAGTGGCACCAAAACTGGTAAGTGACACAAAAAGTAGCAATCGTTAAAGATGCATGAAATCTTGTGCTTTAAGATATCAAATGATATTTTGACACAAAATGCACTTGACAACAATATTCGACAACAATTTGGATGATTAACTCAGTTTAAATAGATGATTAATTACGTTCAGTGAATGGTCAATGAATTTAAAAAAAGGTCACAACTCATTAACCATGTAGTTAACCACAATTTTCAAGTGTTCAAATATATATAATATCCAATAATCAATCAAATTGTATTCAAATATAGTTGACAATTGACATTCAGTAACCACAATCTGTTTTCAAATCTACACTGAAAAATTGTGGTTAATTGTAATTAATGGATTATGCAACAACTTGTTTTATCTTTGTTCATCCACTAAATGTTATTAACCATGTATTTGAACCGCGTTAATTATCTAAATTGTTGTTTCATTTTATGTCGAAATAACACAGATCTATTTCAAGTAAAAAGAAACCATTTTTTGTCAAAAAAGAGAAAAGAAAACAAACCATTTTTTGTTGCTTTTTGTGGGTAAGGATGAATAGCTTTGCGCTTAGGACGAGGAGGAGGGACATGAGCTAGTGTTCCATTCTTTTGAACCTTTAAGAAGTATTTTTGGGCATGACTTCGAATCTGAAATAAGTTATTATAGTTAGTGAATAGAATAATAATATACTATATCACTTAAAAAAAAAAAAGGAGTAAAGAACTAAAGTCATGGCTTACTAATTAACCTGAATAACTGTTTTAGAACCTACAAAATCTTCAATCTTCTTCCAATCTCTATCAAACCTGAAGAAAGTAGAATATGTGATGAGAGACAAACAATTAGTTAATAATTAATATTAATATAAGATTCAAGGTAGATGGAGAGACAAACAATTGAAGAGCTTCAAGAAACTTGTCATGTTCTTCATCAGACCAGCTTTCTCTTGACTTGGTAATTGTGTATGGCTTTCTAACCTTCTTACCAGAAGCATCTCCACCACTAGCTGTTGTTGTTGTTGTTGGTGCTGCCATTGAGTTGGAATTTGAGTTCATGGTTTGGTTTTCTTCTGCCACAGAGAACATAATAGAAACTTACTAGAAAGGGAAATAGTTAATTGGGTACTGTGGCACATGTGCAGTCACAACTAGTGATGGAGCTTCCAACTGTCCCAAACATAACACAAGTTGTCAACTTTTTACACTGATCCGAACATTTCATATAATTCAATTAGATTCATTCATTCATTCATTTCATCCTATGCTTTTGCACGGTCCCATTCATCAGAATCACCATAGTGTTGTGCCCACAGACAGAATAGAATAATACTGTCCTCACATTTCATACACCACATGCATACTTCCCGCTTCTTACCACCACTCATATTATATTATATTACAACAAATTAAATAAATCAATAATAATAATATTAGAAATTTAATATAGTTTATTTATTGTTGCCTTTTCAAATTTAGATAATTCATATCACCAATTTTATTTTTTTTATATAGAAAATTCAAGTTCAGTTATGTTAGATGTAGTGTTAGGTAAGCCAGCCTTGTTTGTTTACCAACTAGTAAAATGTTTGTGAAAGAAAAAGAAAATATATATTCCACAGCGGTCTCTAAGTCTCAAAAAATTAAGTCTCATTGTGGACATTTTGAAAGTACAATTTTTTTTATTTGATTCACAACATTAATTGAAATCAACCAATTTTTTTTTAAAATATATATTAATAATTAGATGTTAGATTATAGTTCTCTTATGATTTCAAATTTGAACCACAAATCTTCAACTTTTTTATTTTTTATTGTCATTATTTAGCTAAAGTTTAAATTAAAAGATAATTCATAACATCTATACTCAATAATTTTTTTCATATATTATCCGGTTTTTATTGATACACAAAATTGTTAAATAATAGCACTTATAATATGGTACAAGAATAACCTTTTCGAAGCTCAAGGATAATTTGATGTTGGTATATATGTTTTCGAGGCAGTTTTGGATATCTTATCCAAGCTTACTCAATGATTTTTTCCTCTATTTCAACCGCAGTCGAGGATGAAGTTATCGCTCTACAACAAGTCCTCCAAATTGTTCTCGATCTTGGTCTCAATCGGGTAGTTTTTTAAATTGATTGTTAGCTAGTTGTGAATGATGTTCTTAGTTAGATGTTAATGAACTAGGAAGTTTACTCATAATTGTAGGGCGTTACTTTCTTATAATGCTAGTTATGCTCTAACTTATGTTAGGAGACGAACTATTATAGTCGCTCATAATCTTGCTCGAGCATCCTCCCTATTGTTATGGATGAAATGAAATGAGTTATCTTCCCATACAAAAATTGAAATTGAATAAAATAAATAAAATCGTTTGACTAAATAATAGTTTGACTTAATTTTTATGGAGCTGCCGCGTGTTAATGTGAGTGTTGTTTTTTAAGTGGGTTCCATTCCATTCCACGTGGGTTTGGCGATTGTTCCAAGGCACAAGTTAAGTTGGCAAATTTTATGGTACACCCAAAGATTTGAGTGTGTTGGTACACCAAATCAATAAATTAATAGTTAAAAATTGTTTTCTATCACCTATAATTATAATAATTAAATCTTATTTGCCAAAAACGTCGACGAAACAAAATTTAATTTTTCTGAATTTTTAGTACTCATAAATAGAGAATTTTGATTATTTTTTACAATAAAATATATAAAAAAAAAATTAGTATGATTTTTATAAACAAAGAAATGATGTTTTTTTCTTATGAAATGACATTTTCTAAAATATAAATATCAACAAATAGCTATTTATTCCATAAAAATAATAGTTAATTTAAAGATTTTTGAAATAGGAGTACCGATACACCTTAATTTATGGATGTACCGTAGAAATTATGGACAAGAAGGATCTTGCGGCTCTCATTAATTTAACGCTGCTTTCTCTCTTTGTTTGTGGTTTTTGTGGTCCTCGACTCCTTGTTGGATAACATGCTGTTGTCATTTCTTGTTTCTTTTTCTAAAACTTTTTTCTTTGAGTCATCTACCCCATTATACACGTGTAACTCCATGATTATCCACTTATATTTTTTGTGGAAGTGATAAATTAATAGATGTCAAATAATTTTTTGATGTGTAAGTTTTTTAAAATAGAGTGCACATCAAAGACTATTTTAAAATTTTGATATAAACTATTTTAATACATTGAGGAAAATCTTTAACATTAGTGACTACTTTAACTAATAAAGTGTATAATTAAGATGATTTGAAATTTTGATATATTGATGGATTAATGTGACTACTCACCACATATTAAGAGATAAAAAATGACCATTATTCTATGATAAATTGATTATCCACGTGTGAATTGTAAACTGATGATAGCAGACTATTGGCTCATGCTCTAGAGACTTATTTGTTTGCTCACATGCCCCTTCGAAATCTGAAAAATGTTTCTATTGAAACTTAGGAACTACACCTCTCAAGGGATAAAGTTCGAGAGAAATGCTAGGGAACACCCACTAGCACACTCTTTTAACACACCCAATAGGAATTAGCCATATGTTCTATTTTTTTAATCTCGTTTACTGGTAACCGGTTCATCCAGTTTCTAAAACACTGCATTCACCTTCGCGTGTCACATTCTTCTTACCCTTCACATTCATCTTCTTTGTATTCTACTGTTCCTATCAGGTTTATTCATCTTCTTCCCCTTCACAATTCCTTATTTATCTTCTTCCCCTTCACAATTCCACAATTATTGTTATGTCGAGATCTCATAGTTTCTGGAAACCGAACCAAAAAGGAGAGAACTCATAGTTTCTGGAACCCAAGCCCCAAACACAATTTCCTCACTGATTCAAAGTTTCAATAAAGGATGATGGCGTTTTACCCCCTCCCAATCTATGTTGGTATCACCTCTTTCTTCGTCGTCATCTTCAATGGTGCCACCGCCAGCATAGCTCACGTTGCCCAACATGGTTGATGTGAATTAAACATTAAAATTGATTTCATAATTATTTGACTTAAAAAAAGACAATACAATATCTAATATCCATGTTATATGATTCAGTATAAGAAAGTAATGACCTGTGGATTGATATCAAAGTCACAAACTTGATATTTCACAGCTATGGCTTGGGGTCTGCTGTGATGTCATATGGTTTGAACTTTATATTTGTTTTCCGTAGGCTCTTCAAGCTGGAATTGTATAGATCAATTGTGCTCAAACAGGCTGCATTCGAGCTCCATGTGTACATATCTTATGAGCAGTGGGACTGATATCAATCGCTTTTAATGATGTCTCATAGTTAACTATGTAAAGTGATGATAAGTTTGACTTCTAAACTCTGGAATGGAATAAGGTGTAGTGTGGGTGACACCATGTTATTTTGATCTTACGTTTGGAGTTATGTTATATGACATTTTGGTAACTTAGATAGGACCAAGATTGTAATTAGCTACTTATAAATTTTGGTAACTTGTTTCCCTGTCAATGTCACCCTAATGAGATTTCTCAGCTGATTTTTATTTGAATTTTACACACTAGGATTGTTAAACCTTAGCCTTTTCAATTATTTCATTTTTGTTAATTTGTTGCTTATACCACAGGACTTTTAATTTATACAACAGGACCTTTGATCTTTTGAAGTAACCACCATGTACCAATACAAAATAATACAAAATGATCCTTGCAAGAAAAAAGGAAAAAAGTAGTGTTTACATCTCAAAACATAACATAAAAAACTTTAACTAGGTTCATGTTCATCTGCTAGCAAAAGTTCAATCATCTTGTCTTCATTGAAGTAACCACCATG
>Ga0228710_1002450_pt1 | contig 29213 bp, 25 predicted proteins | sample MedpolnodulmetaG_FD_177995 | JGI IMG/M metagenome (GOLD analysis project Ga0228710, IMG submission 177995) | Root nodule microbial communities from Medicago polymorpha collected in Santa Monica, California, United States - pink nodules | ecosystem: Host-associated > Plants > Roots > Nodule...
GATATTACATTCTTAGTGAACTCTCCTTGGAAGTGCAAGGGGGACAGGACTACTTCCGGTTTGTGGAAGGAACATGTATAATTGCTTTGTCTCTCTCTCTCTCTCTCTCTCTCTCTCTCTCTCTCTGTTTTATCCGCTGCATTTAGATTCTGATGATCACTTCAGAAGCTGAACTCTATCTGCTTCTGATCAGTGAATTCAGTAGGAGAAAACGAAGAAAAAGAAAACACAATTCAACCCCCCCTTCTTGTGTTTTTCTCACCTTCAAATAGGAGGGGGTGTTCGATGTTCGAATCTCGATCCATGCATATATAATGCAATGTTCCTATCAATTAAACTAACTTCGTGCTATTCAACTTGGGATTGCAACTTGTTATGATCTCGGCTATACACACTTCATTTGCGAGAGTGACTATTTGGAAGCAATAGACCTTATTCTCAATGTGACAAATGCAAGTTTGCATGTGTATGCCTCCGTGTTACTAGAAATCTCAGATGCCTTGCACCATGGGACTATCAATTTAGTTCATATTCCAAGGGAGCAGAATATATGTGCTGATTTTATGGCCCCATTCCGCTTCTTCAGCTCACTGTGGCTTAGAGTCTCTCCTTCTGAGAGATAAACTAGCTATGTAGTGTTTAGTTTTTCCCCTTTTTTTCTGTTTCTTTTTGCTTTGTTACTTTGTAACACCAAAAAAAAATAAAAAAATTCACGGGAATACCATTTATCTTTTCTTTATTATCCAAACAAAGTGTATAAAGGTAGCTGCTACGATTTATTTATCTTATGGACTAAAATATGTTTTTATTTTTCTCACGAATTAAATTGAGTCATTTTTTTTTTCTTTTTCAGATACTAAAATAAGTATTCACTTTATTATTTATTATGTAATTAATGAAGTCAAATTTGTTTGTCCAAAATAAAATATGAAGTCAAATTTGTCTGTCTACACAAGAATTAAAAAAACATAGTCAATTCTACCAAAAAAAAAAATAGTCAATTTACAAATATATATTTTATTTTTCTAAAACGAATTTGCAAAGGAGGAAGGAGTAAAACAATAAATAAATTTCATTGTGAAATGAATCTACAAATATAAATGTCACACCCCTAAAAAGAAAATATAGATGTCACAATAAATATTTTATTATCAGCAATTTTTTTTACTGAATAAATATGTGAACTACACCTTTTTGTCAAACCCCTATAAAAGACACTCATTTGTCAAAGTAAAATAAAATACATTATAACACCCATTAAAAAAAGGAGAAATTGAAGGAAGGATCTCAAGGTGGAATGGGGAAATGCAAGGTTGCCATATTGTGGCTTTGGATGTTCTTTGCCTTGTGTACTACCATTCTAGCATCGAAAGTTGAAGCAACATCATATCTTTAGAAAGAGAAATCGAAGCCAAATTGAAACTTCTAAACAAGCCTGCAGTGAAATCCATCAAGGTATGCAATTCCATATATCTCCGCCATTCCAGTTAGACAATCAGTTTAGATTTTACCTTCTAGACAAATTTATTTTTATGAATACGAACAAATATCTCCAGTTTAGAATTTATTATATATATGCACGTAAATCAATCTGTTTAGTTAGTTTATTTTTTTGAAACGACGGAAATATTGTTAATAGATGCTAAGAATATTATGCCTTTTATGCCTTAGAAGATTTTGAATTGTTGTGTCTAGATACATCTAAGAATATATATTTTTTTTTATGCAGAGAGAGTGAAGATGGTGACATTATTGATTGTGTCGATATTTACGAACAACCTGCTTTTGACCATCCTGCATTAAAAAATCACACTATTAAGGCACGTTATTAATTACTACTACCTATAATTTTCATTTCAACTTTGATTCTTTTATCGTTATCAAACTAATGAATTGTGCATCTTAACCTAACAAATTGTGTAGAGGATCCCTGCTTTTCTTCTTGAATCCCAAAGTTCAAGCACAAAAGTTACTTCAAATGCAAGCTCTAATGTGTTTCAAACATGGACGAAAAGTGGAAGTTGCCCAAAAGGAACCGTACCTATTCGTAGAATTCAAAAGGCTGACTTGTTGAGAGCTGTTTCACTTGATCGATTCGGACAAAAACCCCCGGAACCTTATGTGAATTCAACAAATACCACAGACCTTAATTTCCCCAACCTCAGTGTTACCGATGATGTATCGTCTATGATGATAAATCGCTCGGTAAAATATCACACCTGATATTAGTTTTTTGCATGTGGACACACAAGTGATCATTTTAATTTCTTAGTTAATTTATTGCAGCATAATGAATATATGAATAGCATTATATATATAAATGAGTTTGTGGTGTGATCATGCAGGATGCACATCTTGCGACATTCGGATACAATTTTATAGGCGCCCTAGGAAATATTAATATATGGAATCCAAAGGTTGAACGACCAGAAGATTTCACTACTGCTCAAATATGGCTTAAGGCTGCCAATGGTCTTGAAATTGAAACCATCGAAGCAGGTTGGGCGGTTAGTGATCACCCTCCTCAAAGTCAAGATCAACATTCACACATACTTTTCTAGTTGTTTCTTAGCTATATAGTATAATACATATGATTAAATATATACATCTCTGATTTTATGGATACGATTACACATGCCTAATGCTCACTAAAAATGTTATGGTTAGGTTAATCCAAAGTTGTATGGTGACCACAACTCGCGGTTGTTCATTTATTGGACTGTAAGTTCTTTTATATTTATTTATATATTTTGTCTTTCTATGTGGGCATTTTCTTCCCTTCAATTTTTTGTTGTTGTTGGGTATTTTCTTATCTTATACCAAGTTTTATTTTTTTTAAAACTCGGTATCCGATCTAAGAACCGACTAATCCAAAGGGACCAATCCCACCACCCACTTACGAATCTTATACCAAATTGTTTCGTATAATTCCACGAATCTAGGGAGAGCAACGTTGATTTTTGGTTTCTTGATTGCGGTGCAGAAAGATTCATACAAGTCAACAGGTTGCTTTGATCTTACCTGTAGTGGTTTTGTTCAAATAGCCACAGAATTTGCACTTGGTTCTATCGTGGGACCTTATTCAGCCAAGTTTAACCAACAATATGAACTCCACGTCGGAATATTTTGGGTAATAATAACGTGTCTTATAGATTATTCACATATTTCTATTCAACTATTTTATAGTATATACCATATACCATGTTTATATATGTTGGTTTTATAGTTGCTATTTTTTCTTTTGTCAAGTAGTCTAGACTAAAAATTCACATTGTTAGATGAATAAATAGAAAATTCATGGTTCAAATTTAATCTCTACACAAATAATACAACACTCCTCACAAACGAGTTAAGCTCAAGAAGGAAGTTTTATAGTTGCTCTTTAATCAACAACAAAAAAAAGTTTTAATTACATTAGTGTTTTTAAATAGGAGCTTGACCATAAAATGAAATTTTATCCTTTCACTTATTATACATATATTGAACATAAAATTCCTCAATTTGTCATGGATAAAATCTTAACCAAATTAACAAATTGTATTTATGCAATCATATTTATTTTTTTAACGGAAAAATGAATTATATGACTAATGTACATAACAAATATTATTTCTTTTCTCTTGATTTAGGATGAGGATGGAAACTGGTGGCTTAGAGTGAAGGATAACATCATGGTAGGTTATTGGCCAGCGGAATTATTGGGTAATTTAAAACACAGTGCAACATTGGTTCAATGGGGAGGACAAGTGTTTAGTTATCAGGTCAAAACTACCCCTCCTCACACTGGAACACAGATGGGTAGCGGAGACGAAGCAATGAGTCGATTTGGGCTTGCGTGCTACATAAGCAACGTTAGAATTAAGGATTATTCAAAAGCTCTCAAATACCCAACATATGTAACTACTTACGCTGCAGAACCATATTAATGAGGCTCCATATGGACAAGATCCTGTATTTTATTTTGGAGGGGAGGGAAGAAATTCTTATTGTCCTTGAACCCACACATTAAATACTTACATTTATGTTTTATGTATTGCATGCTAGAATGTTTTTGACGAACAATAAAATTACATGCACTAATATTTCTGGAACTTGCAATTTCACTTATTTTACTTGTTTTTTTTTTTATTTTTATTAAAATCGGACAAAAGAGAGCATTGTGGTAACCCTAACTAGAACAACATTACTCTACTAAGCAAAAAACAAACAGAGCAAAACCACCAAAAACTACCTACCAATACAGTTCAAAGGGTTAATGTGCCACTCACATGATACAAAATATGGATAGCCCACCCCTTTCCCCATATACCAATTCCACGACAAACACTTAATTGACTCCACTCCACCACATCCGCCGCCTTAGAACACATCGAAGCGAAAATAAGACCATTCTTAGCCTTTTAAATGGACCAAAGTGTAGTGCGCCAAATCAACAACATGCCTTTCCTGATCTTCCCCTTTGGCCACATCGAGCAAACAACTCTAATAACGAGGAAAAGTTTCCATGGAGCACCAGAGACAAACCTATCAAAGTAATAACAATGTTTCAAATAGCATCCATAAAAGCACAAGTAACAAACAAATGGTCTTCCGTCTCACTAACACCATGACATATCTCACATAGTGAGGTTCTTCAATCCTTCCAAAAACTCGTCTCTTGAACAAATTCCTCCTCATTGATAAGCGGCGTAGAAACATTTGCCAAGAGAAAATAATCACCATTAACCGAGCATACCTCTACCAAAGGAGAGCCAACCTATCACCTCCAAGGAAGGGAACAAACCGACTCAAGAAGATATAAGTTGATTTTACCCAAGAAACATCTTTAGGGATCGCCAAGCAAGTCCACTCATCCTAAAAAGTTGACAAAACCACCCCAGAGAATCCCTTCACGAAAGCACGCATAGTACATTTCTCCCTTCTCCCACTCAAACATAAGACACCTCCATTCGAACTTCCTAGATCTATGTTAACAGAATCTATGTTAGACATCTTAACATCTAATATCCTAAGGGGAAGAACTACTTGTGTCCTACCTTAAGTGCACCAGAGGGTAAAAGTGCACACGCCTATAAAATTTGCAAAATTGACTAAATATTCGACTATTTGCTTAAAGATAAAAAAATTTGACTATTAAAAGTTTAGATTATTTTTGCCTCTGAGGAGATCAAAGGCAATAAATATTTGAAGTGACATAACCTACACTATCACTCTGCCTGGTTAACGGGAAGAGATCAAATTGTCTGACGGAAACATATTTGGGTGACCAAAACAGAAGTTTGACTATTTATGCGACCAAAATGAAATCAAGAAATTATTTAAGAGATCAAATGACCAATTTAACCTTTTAAAAAGACTAACATTAAATAAGAGTCAGCAAAGTCTTTTGAACAATAATTTTTTTTTTGTTTTGGACAATAGCTATAAATCTATCTTAAAAGTTGTGATGTAGGATGAAAATTTTCTTAAGGACCGGAGAGTATTTCACAATGAATAATGTCATTAATTATTTTTTTGAAAGAATGAATAATGTCATTAATAACACCATCTTTTTAAAAGGAAGTCAAATACTCCATTCGGTCCTATTTATAAGAAAAAGTTGACTTTTTAGATTCATTGAGTAATTAATGTATTTGGTATAGAATATAGACCAAATACATCATTTATAAAATGAATCAAAAAAGTCAAATATTTCTTATAAATAGGACCGGAGTGAGTACATTAATAAACCTCATTAATATTCCCCTTTTTTTATTACGACATCTTTTACTATAAACTTTGGTTCTATTCATTCATTTTGAATGTCTACTACTCTCTTCAGATTTAATTTGTCTTTTGCTAACTTTTGCTTTAAAATTATACTTAAAAATATAAGTTTGCATTGAAAAGAGAAATATTTGTACTTTTAAAAATTTGAATTAAAATTTTTTAAGACAAAATTATTATATGTTGATTTTTAAGATGCGTCCTATTTGAATACATGATTTTTAAAGAAAATAAGGTTTAAGTAGAAAACAACACTTGTTACACTTTTGAAGAATTGATTACATAAGTTGCAATGCAATACTGCTATATTTGTTTCTTTAATCAATGGACTCGGAGATTGGTTAACATTTTCCATAAAATAAAATTGAAAACAAACATTTTTCACGATAGATAAATAAATAAATCATTTTGTCAAAAGGAAATAAATAACATTAATAACGCCCATTAATATAGTCCCATTTTCCGCGCGAACATCTTATATAAATATTTGTGCTATTTATCTTGAATGTCTACAAGTTTATTGAATGCGAAATGGGGAGATACAAGGCTGGAATGTTGTTGCTTTGGGTGTTCTTTGCTTTGTGTACACTAGAATTGAAGGTTGAAGCAAGAACATATTCACCTTTAGAAAGAGAAATAGAAGCCAAATTGAAGCTCTTAAACAAGCCTGCAGTGAAATCCATCAGGGTATGCAATTCCATAACTCTCCCATCCTAAATATAACTTTATGAATATTATTTTAGAAGATGATCTTTTTCTTTCTTGGAATCTTGCGGTGCTCTAAAAAAGTAGGCTTTCTCTTTTCTTATTTTAAAATCAACAATGAGTGAATGTTTGAATATTAAAAATATGATAAATTTTCAGATATTGAAAGAAATGTGAATGACATTTTTTTTCCATTACATTGCATACAAAGGGGAAAATGATTGTCGTATTTGAGCTCCTCTTTGTTTTTTAAAGATTGATTGAGTGCTACTTACTACAATGGGTGGTGTAGTACCACTTATACTTAGTTCAATCTAATATCAATTAATCTTGCACTTCTTTTGTTTAAGAGTAATGTTGGGGCTTGTGGTTTTTCTATTTAGATCAGTGATGACAACTTAGTAGGGATGACCAATATTTTGCTGCTTTTTTTTTTCTCCAAAAAATTAAAAAATGATTTATAATTACTGTGTTAGAATGAATATAAAATATGATATTGTACTTTTTTTGCAGAGCAAAGATGGAGACATTATTGATTGTGTTAACATCTATAAACAACCTGTTTTAGACCATCATGCTTTAAAAAATCACATTATTCAGGTGCGTTATTAATTACTACCACCCGGTATATTCTATGTTGCAATTCACGAATCAAATGGTATATATCTTTTTTAGAAAAATCAAATTGTATTTTTTGTAAACGAAAAATACCAACGAGTGTCATCGAAATGGTCTTTAAGGGATTTGAGTGATAAATTTTTATGAAAATTTGTGTATTCAATGTGTTGGAAATTAAAGTATTTAACTTTTTTAGATTTTTTTATTAAATTTTTTAAAGAGTGTCCTAAAGACATTCATTAACAAGACCCTTTATAATAAATAAACGCCTTACGGTTTAAAAATCAAGAATTAAAACATATAAGAAAATATTCATTACATAGGGGGAGAAATGGAGGTTTGAGTCTCCTCCACAAATGTAAAAGAAGCAATCATGTATTTGGAGCCTATCATCTACCAGACAAATACTCCATCCGGTCAACTAATATAAACAAAAAAACATGAAGGTCGATTTCACCTCTTTGGTATGAAACTTGATTTATATTTAACTTTTGAGTAGAAATCCAATTAAGAAACTTTAAAATTCATCTTTTGATTTATTATCAATATTGTATATCTTCACATCCTTTTTTAACTAACAAACTCTGCAGAGGATACCCGATTTTCTTCTTGAATCACAAAGTCCAAGCACAGGAGTTACTTCAAACGCAAGCTCTGATGTCTTTCAAACATGGACAAAAAGTGGAAGTTGTCCAGAAGAAACTGTTCCTATACGAAGAATTCGAAAAGAGGACTTGCTAAGAGCTGTTTCAATTGACCGCTTCGGACAAAAACCTCTAGAGCTATTTGTGAATACAACATACAACACAAACCTTAATTTCCCCAACCGTGTCCGTGATCCTACCGGTGGTTTTGTTAATCTGAAAAATCGCTCGGTACATATCATAACTTATATTAGTATTCCTCTATTTTTATACATATACATGTGCCACACAAGTGATCTCATTTTGATTTTTTAGCCAATTTATTACAGTATAAATGAATGTAATATGACTAACATGCAATAAGAGAGTGGTGTGATCTTGCAGGATGCACATCTTGTGACATACGGATATAATTTCATAGGGGCACAAGCAAATATTAACGTATGGAATCCAAAGGTTGAGAAACCAGAAGATTTCACTACTGCTCAAATGTGGCTTAAGGCTGATAATGGAAATGATTTCGAAAGCATCGAAGCAGGCTGGACAGTTAATTAGTTTTCATGCTACTTCAAATGTCCATTTTACCATACATACTTAATTTTTTCCTAGTTGTTTCATAGTTATATAATCCCTCTTAACTCAACTATAAGCAAATGTTAGTTGATTTATCCATACTTAATGTTATTATTCCAAAATACCCATAAATTAATTCTTAAATGTAATGAGGAGACAAATGTTATATTAGGAGTGGATTAGTAAATTATTTCTTATTTTACACGAAATAAAGAAAACTTAATACACTTAACTACGTGAAAGTAGATATTTTGCTTATAGTTGAGTCCATATGTGATTAAATGCATGTATGATGCTATAAACGAGTACACATATGGCTAATGCTCTATATATGGTTTAGGTTAATCCAAAGTTGTATGGTGACCACAACACCCGTTTGTTCACCTATTGGACTGTAAGTTATTATTTATTGAAAGAAAGTTATTATTTATTGAAAGATTTTTCTCTTTTGTTGGTCTTTTCAAATCTTAGGGTGTGTTTGTTTCAAGTTTACCAAATTTATTCCTAGGAATAACATTCCTTGGAATATAAAGATGAGAAATTTATTCTAAGGTATTTAGAAAAAAGATGTTTGGTTAACATTATAATATTCTAAGGAACCTTAAAAATAGGGTTTATAATAGGTAATTACACATGATTTTATTCCCATCTTCATGGGAACTTTATTCCCACCTTTTTCATTGGGAAAACTTTTCTATTCCCAGGAACATTTTATACCCAGGAATAAAAATTTAGTAAACTTGTAACAAACATAGGCATATGCATTTTTATGATTTTATTCACAGGAATCTACAAATATAACTTGAAACAAACACACCCTTATAGTTTTTTTTTTATAACCACAAACCCTAAGAGAAATAAACATTGATTTTTGGTTTCTTGATTGTGGTGCAGAAAGATACATACAAGTCAACAGGATGCTTTGATCTTACTTGCAAGGGTTTTGTGCAAACAAACAAGGGCATAGCCCTTGGTGCTACCCTAGGACCTGTTTCATCCCCTCATCAACAACAATATGAAATCAATGTTGGAATATTTCAGGTAATAATTACAAAGTAGAAACACAAATTTTATACAATGGTTTCATTAATATTGTAGTACAAAATAATTGTTATTTTAATTTCTCTTAATATGTTGGCTTGATTTAGGATAATGCCCAAAACTGGTGGCTTAAAGTGAAGAATAACATCCCTGTAGGTTACTGGCCAGCAGAGTTATTAGGTAATTTAAGACACAGTGCCACATTGGTTCAATGGGGTGGACAAGTGTTTAGTTATGAGGTCAAAACAAAACCTCCTCACACAGGAACACAAATGGGTAGTGGAGAGGCAGCAAGTGGTCGATTTGGAGCCGCATGTTTCATGAGTAGTGTGAGAATTAAAGATTATTCACAAGCTCTTAAGTACCCATCATTTGTAAGTACACATGCTGCAGAACCATATTGTTACAGTGCCCTCAATGACGCTCCATATGGAAAAGACCCTGTATTCTACTTTGGAGGGGCTGGAAGACAACCTCCTTATTTGCTTGAAATCAGATATTGATTAACTATATAATATATATGGTTGTTTTGTATATTGGACGCTAAAATGTGTTTGATGAACAATAAACAAGTTTCTTGCAAGACTACTTTTTTGTTGTTTCTTTCCAAATCATATTCATCATATTTGTTCTTTTACTTTCTTATTGTTTTCGTTTTCTTCTCCCAGCTTTTGTCTTTCTCCTTGGCACATATCTCTTATATCTTATAAGCTGCGAGAGTGTATTGTTAATAGTTAAATGACATATAAGAGAGATGCCAATTTAATATACATCTCCCTTTACGAAGATATAGTCAAACCTCTTAACTAATTTCTTACAAATTAAATCTCTAGTATGAGCATATAGAAACATTTTATTTTAACTTTGATGTTGTTTACATAACAAAACATTCTAACTAAGCATTGCTCGAATTTGGCCTAACTACAAATGAATTAAGGGTGAGCTGAATCAAGGATAGCCAAATCAGATGAATAGGGAAAGTCATTTTAATGTTGAAAATGGGATTTCAGCTTAAAACAAGCACTACATTCCTATTTTCAAGGAGGCCACAATCAGAGAGAGTAAAGAAGCTTAATGTGCAAACACTTTGGTCAGAACTTTCGGCTATTTGGAGGGGCCTTCAATTGGTTTGGAATCTTGGATAGCGATTTATCATCATCTAATCTGACTCCCAGTCAGCTTTGAATCTGTTTGCTGATACCAAGGAGAATGGGTTTTTATCCCCATGCAAACTTACCTTCCCTTACTAGGAAGCTTTATTCTCTTCCTTGGATAGTCTCTTTTACTCATACCTTGAGAGAAGGTAACAAATGTGTTGATTGGTTGGCTAAATTGAATGCTACTAATGTCGATTCTTTGAAGATCTGGATTTCTCCTCCGGCTTAGATAGAATTTATTCTGCGGACATCTCTGGAGTGTTTAGTCAAATGATTTCTTAGTCTGTTTTTCTTGTCTTTTATCTTTCTTTTATAAACAAAAAAAACTTTGTCCGAAAATGTGGGAATGCAAGCCTAGGAGATGCGACCCACGATCAAGGAAAACACATACTTTCAAACATTGTTGGGTCACAATATCCGAACAAAGCAAAATGAGGAATTATATTACTTAACCCAGTTATCTATAATCTTCCATCCAAGACTTGACCAGCTATATGAACTTCTTCCTAATTTTCATAAATAACTTGCTTAGGCTTCTGGTTGTACCATCTTACATGCTTTCTTCGTAAAAAAGCATCCTTGTTGGCAACACACATCTTTGTTGGTGGATTAAATAGTTTATATGCATTTGAAACATTACTTGCACTAAGAAAGATGCATTTTTTCAGTTTTTGCATCAAGTTTTTTCCTTTTCTCATATTGTATATCTGAGCATAAGCAATGCACCAAAGGAGTATAGAGTAGTCTACCACATGTTTTCTTGAGCTACAAGCCTTTTTGGTGGCCCTGTTTTTAAGTACACAAATCAAGTTTCTCTTCAAAACAGAAACACTTCAATTTACAACTTCCGACCAAAATATCATTGGAACTGGTTCTTTGACTAGCAAAATTATTACCACGTTGAGAATCGTTCTGTTTTTCCGCTCTGATATGTAACATCTTTTACGCAAAAACAATCAATATAATAAAAAGGGCAAAATAAAGACAATGTGGTCAAAGAAAAAAACTTCTGGATAAATTAGTCACTTAAACCAAATGCCGAAATAACAAAATACAAATATATAATCTAAAATCCAAATGCCACTATTATAAAGCCGGTAATAAAAATCCTAAAATTGTACCAAAAACAAAAATCCCAAAATAAAATATCTCATTCTCGTTAACCTAGCCACCGCTTCTCATTCTTATACTTTTCTCTTCATTGTTCATCATTCATTAAATAGGTGGTTTTGGGTCTTTTTGTTCAAAATCACCACTTTGGGTCGTTTTCATCCTTCACTTAGTAAGGGTGAATTCTTTGCGTCGTTTTCACCCTTCACTTAGTAAGGGTGAATTTTTATAAACCCAAGAAATACTTATTCTCGATAACCTACCTAGCCACCGCTTCTCATTCTTATACTCGTATAAGAGTTACTTTTTGTGGCATATATATGCATTCCATTTTATAGGGGCACAAGCGAATATTTACATATGGAATCCAAAAGTTGAAAAAACCAGAAGATTTTATTACTGCACAAGTGAAGATTTTACAACCCTGATAATTTTGAAAGCGTCAAAGCAGGCCGGATGGTTAGTTACACACCTCTTTTTTCTAGTTTTTTCTTAGTTATATACATGATTAATGCTCTGTTTGTTCATCTATTGGAGTTCATATTGCTAATGCTCTGTATATGTTATGGTTTAGGTTAACCCAAAGTTGTATGGTGACCACAATAATCATTTCTTCGTCTATTGGACTTTTAGCTCTCATTTATTGAAAGCAATGTGATTTATTAACTTGAGTACGAGGGGTGTAATTCAGATTATATACATTGAAAGCACGAAAGTGGATTAATCCACCAATTAGAGTATATTTTTTTTCTTTTACAATTAATGAATCAAGACCATGCATCCACTTAATTCTATCAACCACTTCCGTGATATTCAATACTTTCCCATTAAAAAGAATGTAATTGCGTTCCAACCAAATGCACCACACAGTAACATTCTTCCCTTTGCATACCTCATTAAAAGTAGAAAATTTTCAATCAATTCGTCTCCGTACTCCGTTGGCAGATTCAATTTATGTAAAACACAATATGTTGAGTATTTGTATTGGCTGCATTATTGCTAAAACAAATATCGTTGTTTGTGTTGTTGGAACCAATGTTCCAACATGTGTTTAGATGTTGGATACGATGTTTCAACATCCTGGCACGGTTCAGTGTGCCTGGTTCATGCCTATTTGTACGTGCGCCCTTTATTGTTTAAGGAAATAATATTCCCTTATCTTATTGACCAAGCAACGCGCATATCTTTACAGTATCAGTTGTGGAATATTCCTAAAGTAGTAATTATATTTTAGAAAATATTTGTTATTGTTTTGGACGATGTTCCTACATTTTACGACTTTCCATATTTGTTTCTGATTTCTGTTTTGCAGATTAGCTGAACCGATCTGCTTTGTTCTGAAGCCCAACTAAGTATTTGGCCCAAGCTGCTTCTGTATATAAACAAGACTTCAAGACCTAATTGCTAATTTTTTTTTCAAGCCGTCATTCTAAAAAGTTTAGTTTTTAAGGTTTTGAGTCGTTGTGTGTTCTACTCTTGTATAGTGTTGATGCAAGTTTAGTTCTGTTTTGTAGTGAGTCTTGTATCATCTTGATATAAGGACTGTTTGTTGAGTTGTAAACTTTTTGTGCTACACCAAAGCTTTTAAGCAAGGTCGTAGTTGTTCTGTTTGAAGGTGACTTCATCTTGTGTTTGTTGTTTGAGGTCTGATAGGTCACAGGGGCTGTGACTGACCATAGGATAGTGAGATGGGATCTCAGATCTAGGAGTTCCTAGGTTGAAGTCTATACGGGTAGGTCCTAGGTCTTTAGTGTAAACGAGGAGTTTGCTGAGAGCTATAGAATAAGGACTACACTAGTGGACTTCCTTCCTGGCTTGGTAGCCCCCAGATGTAGGTGATGTTGCACCGAACTGGGTCAACAATCTCACTGTGTTCTTTACTTTCTTGTCATTTATTTTTCTGCGTTTTATTTGTTTATTTGCATGATATTGAAACATTAACTGGAACATCTGCCTACTGTGTGTCTGACGTTGAAACATCGCATAAAACATTTTAAAACTTGTACGCTAGAATTACACCATACACACCATACACAACATTGTCGCTGCATATCTTGAATTACACATCTTTTTCATAGTTTCACCCGAGTTTATAATCTGTCTTAAAGTAATCTCCATCTAAACATTATTATTTTAGATTGTACTGTAGTTTTCCACAACCTCTGCTTCGCCTAGATGAATTCATCGTCATATCCATTGTGAGTTTGAGAATTTATCTGCTCCTAATAACAGTCATTGACCGAAAAACTGTTACTATTATTCTGCTTTCATTCAAAACCATCTTCCTCCTCTGCTTGTAAATGCACGCCTTCAAGTTTCTGCATCAGAATTGTTAACTGTCATAATTTTCTGCTTTACGTGTATATATTTATCATAAACTATAATTCATATTGTGAAGTGAACTCGTGACAGATAGCTTGCTCGCCCAGCCATATATCTTCCGCAAAGGTACGGCATTTTTTCTACCCTTAACCCTCATTCTCTCTTACAGACTTGAAAGTCAGAGTGTCGGCAGGCACACGTTTTATGGGCTTTGGTAGCTAGGCTAATTAAGATTGGCCCAAAACAAAGAATTGTATCAATGCTGGGAAATATTAACCACATCCCCATTCTTTCGATATCATAAGGTCAAAATTGAACCAAATCGTCATTCTCTGTACCCATGTGGTTGACTATAAATAAGACTTACTGGCTTGCTGGATTGAACGAGTAAAGTAATCCTAATTCGGCTACGGATCGACCAAGAAGAACACAACACAATTATGTTGTCAATGCTAAGAAGAAGATGTGTTTCTGTTTCTTCTTCTTCTTCTTCAATTATTATTTCCAGAAACAAGTTTTTCGGTCCTCCTCCTCGTCCTTATGTTTCATTGAAATCATACTCCGATGACAAGAAGAAGAAGAAGATGAAGCCGCTATACACTCCTCGTTTCTGTGAAGGTGACGATGGTATCATGGCTTCAGCGAGGGCTGTCAATTTAGCTACTCATCGTTTTAATAGCATGCTAGGTTACTGTCCCATATCCGATTTCAACTCCCTATTTTCTTCTCTCCTCGACATCCATCAACACAGTACCATTCTTAAACTTGCTAAAAAAATTGAATCTCAAACCCCTTACAGTCATTATGTTGTACCAGATATTGATACTTGGTTAATTCTCTTCACATGTCACGCTAGATCAGGTAACTTCTCTTCGGCTTTCTCTCTTTTCCGTGAAATCATCGAAACTGGTCATCGTCCCTCTACTTCCATTCCATTTTGAATGATCTTTTCCGATCTCTTTGTATCTGAGGCCACATTTATAAAGCAATCCTCTTTTACAATTACATAACATTAAAGGGCGGTTTTCAGTTGAACGATATTACTTATTATCTTCTAGTCAATGGCTTATGTCGTATTGGAGAAGCTCAAAAAGCCATACACTTGTTCAGACAGGTTGAGATCAACATTAACTGCAATAGCAATACTATTGATCTCACAGACTTCTATAACTCAATCATACTCACCCTCTGCAAAGATAGACTTGTAAATCAAGCCTATGACTTCTATTCCGAAATGATTGCTAAGAACATACCCCGTTCTTGTCTCACATATCATTATCTAATCCATGGCTATTGCATCGTTGGTCAATTTAAACAAGCAATTGCCTTGTTTAAAGAATTGGATGCATCACCAAACAAAATGTTTCCATCTGCTATTGTTGTCCCTACTTTAGTTACTGAAGGAGAGGTTAAAGATGCTAAAACTGTAGTGGCTGTGATGGTAAAATGCAGTGTCAAACAATGTTGCCAGTTATCACTCAGTGATTGATCAACTATACAGAGGTGATGGAAAAGTTAATAAGATTGCACAAATGCTCCCAACTTTGCTGCTTGACAGACCTTCCCTCACAGAACCACATTACTCTGCTACATCTTGCTGAACAACTCCCTACGATATGGAAGGAAATAAGGATGTAACAAAGGAACTTGTTTGTTCGTTCGTGGATTGATTGCTAGAGGTCTATTATTAGATTATATGCTTTCTGGTTTGCTAATCAAAGAACTATGTTTTTGCTTTTAGTTTACTTCTATTAGATCGTATGCTTTTTAGTTTGCTAGTAAAGGCAATATGTCTCTCAAACAGATGCCTATGTTTCTTGTTTTATGCTTTTTTGTTAAGCTTGATTATGACTATGACTGTCTTGGCTTGTTTCTTTTCTTTACTTTTTTTCGGTCACTAATGAATCGAGAGTGATTATTGATGGGAAAAGTACCAAAAAGTATCTAGTATGAACCGCTTGCTTCTTAAGGTAGACAAAGTAGTTTATGACACATTTACAACTACTATCACCCTGATGCCGTAACAGAACACTTTCCCCTATCTTGCTAGTGGAACAAGTCCCTTATGAGTAATGAGGGGTGGATGCATCAATTATTTCTCCACCAATTTTCCCTTTAGAGACGTTCTTTGGTGAAAGTTGTATATTGCTCTTGTTTTGAGCTTGCTGTTTGAGAACGTGGTTTTATTTTTCAATTATGACTCTAATTAATACTAATTTCATCACTTTCAATTCAATATATTCTACTTTGTATTTATGATAACGAAGAATACACCAATACTTCACAAGATACTTAAAACCATTTTTTCCCTCTTTCACTTATACAATTTTTCTTAATATGTTTGAAATGAATAAATTTTTTGGTTATTACAGTTATTATGGGAGTAAAGACTGAGTAACACTTTTTTGTAAAAAGAAAATAAATGACATTAATAAAACATTAATACAGTCCTTTTTCCGCGGAAACATTTTGTATAAATATTTTTGCTATTTATGTTGAATGTCAACAAGTCAATTGAAGGAGAAAAGGAGAGAAAAAATCAACAAGGTGGAATGGGGAAATACAAAGTTGCAATATTGTTGCTTTGTGTGTTCTTTAACTTGTGCACCATACTAGAATTGAAAGTTGAAGCAAGAACATATTCACCTTTAGAAAGAGAAATCGAAGCCAAATTGAAGCTCTTAAACAAGCCTGCAGTGAAATCCATTAGGGTATGCAATTCCATAACTCCCCCGTCCCAATTATAAGTATTTATTTTATATCAGTGTTTGATACAAAATTTGAGATTATTTATTGCAGAGTCAAGATGGAGATATTATTGATTGCATCAACATCTATGAACAACCGGCTTTTGACCACCCTGCATTAAAAAATCATAGTATTCAGGTGTGTAATTAATTAAACTATTAGATGGATTCCATGTTAATGTTACATGTGCATATAATATGGACCTCTCGAAAAATGGTTAATCTTACGTGTGCGTAGTTAAAATTAAACTATTATATGGATTCAATGTTAATTATTTTATGTGCAGAGGGTGCCCAATTTCCTTCTTGAATCACAAATCTCAAGGACAGGAGATAGTTTCAACGTCAGCTCTGATGTGTATCAGACATGGCAGAAAAGTGGAAGTTGTCCAGAAGAAACTGTCCCTATTCGAAGAATTCGGAAAGAGGACTTGTTGAGAGCTGTTTCACTTGATCGCTTCGGACAAAAACCTCCTGAAGTATTTGTGAATTCAATAAACCCCACAAACCATAATTTCTCCAACCTCAACGCCAATGATGGTGTAGTTGATCTGAAAAATCGCTCGGTACATATCATAAGCAATATTAGTTGTATACATCTGTGTATTTGTGTGTGTGTGAGAGTGAGATTAATATTGTATTATATATAAATGGATATATGGGGTTGTGATCGTGCAGGATGCACTTCTTGTGGCATATGCATTTCAGTTTATAGGGGCACAAGCGAATATTAATGTATGGAATCCAAAAGTTGAAAAACTAGAAGATTTTACTACTGCTCAAATATGGCTTAAGGCTGCCAATGGTCCTGATAATTTCGAAAGTATCGAAGCAGGCTGGACGGTTAGTTAGACACTTCGTTTTTCTAGTTTTTTTCTTAGTTATATACATGATTAATGCTATGTTTGTTCATCTATTGGAGTTCATATTCTTATGCTCTATATATGTTATGGTTCAGGTTAATCCAAAGTTGTATGGTGACCATAATACCCGTTTCTTCGTCTATTGGACCGTAAGTTCTCATTTATTGAAAGATTTGTCCTTTTTGTTTGGTATTTTCAAACTTGTAATTTTTTTTATGAGCAATGTGAATTCTTAACTTAAGGGGTACTTAAACCCAATACAATAAGTCAGATTAAATACATAGAAAACAAGAAAGTGGATTAATCCACCAATTAGAGTAAACAATATTCCTACTTTTTATTTTCTCTATTGAGGAATCAAGACCATGACATCAACTTAATTCTATCAACCATTTGAGTGACATTCACTACTTTCTCATTATAATGTCATTGCGTTCCAACCAAATGTACCACACCGGAGTTAGTCAAATTAGATGAGACACTTTCCTAACATTCTTCCCTTTATGTACCTCAATAAAAAGTAGAAAATTATCAATCAATTTGTCTCCCTACTCCGTTGTGTTCCCATCCAAGTACTGAGCAGCTTGCAATAAATGATTGGCAGTTACGATTTCTCTAAAACACAATACACAACATTGTTGGTGCATATCTTGAATTATTTTCCGTAATTTCAGCCGAGTTGATAATATGTCTTGAAGTAATCTTCATCGGAACATTATTATTTTAGATGGTACTGCAGTTTTCCATATCCTCTGCTTCGCCGAGATGAATTCATCGTCATAACCATTGCAAGTTTGAGAATTTATCTGCTCCTGATAACAGCCTTTGACCGAAAAACTGTTAATACTATTATTCTGCTTTCATTCAAAACGAACTTCCTTCTCTGCTTCTAAATGCACGTCTTGGAGTTTCTGCATCAGAACTATTAACATGCTATGCCATAATTTTCTGGTCTACGTGTATACATTTATCATAAGCTATAATTCCTATTGTGTAGTGAACTCGTGACAGATAGCTTGCTCGCCCAGCCATATATCTTCCCAAAAGAGAATGCTTTTGCCATTTCCTATAATCCTTCTAACACTGTTTGCTAACCAATGTTGTATCGAAAAATACATTTATGCTATATTTGCTTTCTTAACAAATATCTTAGGGGCACTTGGTAGCATATTTTTTTTATTTCCGCAAGTCTAAAGAGACATAAGCATTGATTTTTTGGTTCTTGATTATGATGCAGAAAGATACATACAAGTCAACAGGATGCTTTGATCTTACTTGCAAGGGTTTTGTGCAAACAAACAAGAATATAGCGCTTGGTGCTACCCTAGGACCTGTTTCAGTCCCTTTTCACCAACAATATGAAATCAACGTTGGAATATTTCGGGTAATGATAACATGCATGTGTGTTCTTATTCACATATTTCAATTGACAATCTTAATCACTCAACATTTGATAGTTACATTTGATCAAGGAAAATGTAGTTTTTAAATGAAAGAGTTAGGTATTTATTCCAAATTAAAAATATGAAGGGTGTTAACTTAGTCCTTCTAAAAAATAGGCGGGTGAAAATTTGCCAATCATTTATTTATATATAAGAAAAGATCAAATTACGCTACTAAAATACTTGAGTTGTATTAAACAGCTCTAATTTTTTATAGAATACATATTTTATTAAATTGACTCTTGAATCGAAAGTTTATAGATCTTCTCTATAAACTTTTAGTAAATCTGGAATTGTTTGATATGTCCTTAAGAAGTATCAAGATTAACATTGTTTTGATAAAAGCACTCAAGAAATTAATCTCAATGCTCATCAATGACATATAAAATAATTTCTTATGAACTTAAATTCGTATACAGATGGTCTATACTCCAACAATCCATTTTGTAAAATATGTACCCTATAAAAAAGTTATTGTGCTGCATAACATATCAAAATATTTCCTCAAAAATCAAAATATTGTATTAACAAGTACCTACTTATCAGATTTATGTATGTTACCTATGGTTACATTAATTTCTACAAATAAGAGTTTGTTGTTTCACTGATGTTCAAAATACTAGTATATGTCAATTTGATTTTTGTTAATTTATGGATATCATTTAGGATAATTCTGGAAACTGGTGGCTTAAAGTGAAGAATAACATTCCTGTAGGTTATTGGCCAAAAGAGTTAGTGAGTAACCTACAAAGTTCTGCATCATTGGTTCAATGGGGTGGACAAGTGTTTAGTTATGAGGTCAAAAAAACTCCTCACACTGGAACACAAATGGGTAGTGGAGAAGAAGCATATAATAAATTTGGGGTTGCATGTTACATGGGTGGTGTGAGAATCAAAGATAATTCGCAAGCACTTAAGTACCCATCATTTGTAAGCACACATGCTATAGAACCATATTGTTACAGTGCCTTCAATGATGCTCCATATGGAAAAGACCCTGTTTTCTATTTTGGAGGTGCTGGACGAAAGCCTCCTCATTGTCCTTGAACCCATATATATGTAGTGTGGATGTGGTTGATTTGTATATTGGACGCTAAAATGTGTTTGATGATTAATAAAGATACATATATTTATGTTTCTCCATCTTACAATTTCACTTCATCTTTTCCTTCACTACTAGAAACTTGCAGATTTCCTGCGGATTTTTTTTAAGAATTTAGGTGTCTAGATAAAACCTTGTGGGTAACTCTTTTCTTTTGTGAGGATTTTTGGATCCGTAGGTAATGTTGCATCAACAAAATTTGCAGGTAAATCCCTATAAATATCTAAGATAATTCCGCAGGAAACATACAAGCCGTAGGTAACTCCCCAAGAAACCTTATAGTTTTCTGGTAAAGATCTTGGGTAAATTCTTGTGAAATATAGTATCTTGCAGATAAATCCGCAGGTAAATCTCTAGTTAAATAATATTATAAAGCTGCAGGAAAATGTTATTAGTTAGTTTACTGGAGATTGTATTGTACACTCGTAAATTGAAGTATATTGGTATGCTTGTTCCTTAAATAATACATTAACGATTAATTTTATAAAATAAAGAGTTATTTGTCGAATTTTATATTTTAGGAAATATCATTTCATTGTTTATAAAAATTAAACTAAATTTTGTTATATTTTATGGTAAACAATAATCAATATTCATTATTATGTTAACAAAATTCATTATTATGATAACCAAACAATTATCGTAAACAATAATAAAATATGTTTGGTTAACATTATAATATTCCATGGGAACTTTATTCCCATCATTTTCTTTGGGAAAAATTTTCTATTCCCAAGAACATTTTATACCCGAGAATAAAATTAAGTAAACTTATAACAAACGTAGGCATGTATAGTCTTTATGTCGCAAATCAAGAGTAGTGGGACATTAGATACTCTAGTGATTGTAATCAATTTGGCTACAGTGGATTAAGTCCTTAACGGAGTTAAGGCAAAATCTTTCTATCAGGAGGGAACTTGAGTAACTTAGCTCCTTGATAGTGAACCAATATAATTAAAATTTTGTGTTCATCACTATTTTATCTTTTTACTTTCGATTGTTACTCTTGAGCACTTGTTTTGGAAAAATAAATTAAATAATATTTTTAACAGGAACACAACTCAAGAGTATAGGCATGAAGGTTCATTGTTGATTGTCCACAAAAACATCATAAAGTAGAAGTGAGAATTAGAAAAATCTACAATCTTCACAAAGTTCGTGTCTGGCCATTGGAGAAACTTTGTGTCTATAGTATTAAAGACAATATGATTGACCAATATAGGATGTTTGCCTTGGTCTGAGACTGACGTCAATTGAAGCCTTCTCCTATTGGGATGTGATTATTGTCGGTCTGCATGTAGTTTGTATACAAAATTTTCTCCAATGTTGTACAAGCGTTTTAGTTTTAGTAACACTTTATTTCACTTTGTTATAGGGGAGCATTCGTTGTTATTGCTCCCAATATCTTCATCTAGTGGTATGAAGATAGATTTTTGACCCGCTGATTTTTTGAGATAGGTAAATATAAATCTTTGTGCAAGTGCTCTTTGAGTTTTGGTGACTTCTCTGCCTTGATCTCGAACATCATCTACTCATCTAAAAAAATCGATAAAAAACAAATCACAAAATTATAAACTTGTATGTTGTTAATTTGTCTGTGGGTTTATTCTTTTACTAGATGCATTTATTATTATTTTTCCTAAAGATACTACTAATTAATATTACTAACTTGCATTGGAATATGAAAAATCAAACTAAATACACATACAAATAAATGACAATTTAGTAAAATTCACACACAAACTAGACATGTAAACTACACTATCAACTTTTCTCAATATGTTCAAAATTAGTTGAAGAGACTTATAATAAGGGACAAAGGTGGGAGTATATATATATTTTTCTCAATGTTCTGCTATTTTTAATGAATGAATATCACTTTTGAGTAAAAAAAAAAAACCAGTCATAGTCAAAATAAGTCAAAGATTTTATTTCTTCTACAAAGTCAAAGACATTCATAAAACCAATTAATATTGTCCCCTTTTTACGCGAGAAAGTCTTTTATGAATTTTAGTGATATCCATTCTTTCTTTTTTTTGAATAATGTGATATTCATTCTTGAATGCATAGTTTTTTTTTTAGGAATTCTTGAATGCATAGTTAATGAAGTAGTAGAAAGTGAAGAAGGGTGAAACAATTTTCATTTCAAAATGAGGAGAAAAAAAGTAATATATTTTCTTTTCTGGCTCAAATATAAACAATAAAAATTGCAAAATTAACTGTTTCAAATATAACCAAAAGAATTAAATATGTTTCTTATCTCTACAGAATTTTCAAATTTTATTTTACCTCCTCAAAAAAAATTATTTTAACTTTTTAGTTGCTACAAAATTATCCTCCAAACAGTTTTAGTTCTTTATGTTAAGTTAGTATATAATTTGGGACGAGGGAGTACAACTTTTGCTCAAAAAAAGGAAATCGAGAGTGATCTCAAAACCATTTCACAATAAATAAACTTTTTTTGGCACAATATATAAAGACATAATAACACATTTTGTCAATATCCAAAGAAAATAAATGATATTAATAACACCCATCAATATAGTCCTTTTTCCGCGGAAACATTTTGTATAAATATTTGTGCTATTTATGTTGAATGTCAACAAGCCAATTGAAGGAGAAAAGAAGAGAAAAAATCAACAAGGTGGAATGGGGAAATACAAAGTTGCAATATTGTTGCTCTGTGTGTTCTTTAACTTGTGCACCATACTAGAATTGAAAGTTGAAGCAAGAACATATTCACCTTTAGAAAGAGAAATCGAAGGCAAATTGAAGCTCTTAAACAAGCCTGCAGTGAAATCCATCAGGGTATGCAATTCCATAAATCTCCGATATCCTAACTATAACTTTGTTTTTCTCTTTCAAACAAAACTATAACTTATTTTTTATTTAAATCCCAACCATAACTTTATACTATGAATGATTGTAAGTAGAGTATTTGTACGTAATTCCTATTAATGAGAAAGTTAATAAATTAATTAATATTAAATCTTTTTTTAAAAGAATTATATTAAATCTTATAAACAAGATTTTTTTTGAATAAAATCTTATAAACAAGAGTTCGAGTCTCTCAAATAACTAATTTAAAATAACATATGTCAGTCTACAAGGACCAGCAAAACCGACAAAAAAAAATCGAAATTGTTAGGTCAGATGTTGTAACGGAGTTAAACACCGACCCCTCCATTTATGTATATACGTTTCAAGGATTATATATCATTTCGTATATCAAAAAGAGAAAATTTAACAAGCGTACGTGAAAATCTTATTCATTGCATATGTATACATTATTATTTCAATGAGTTTATATATTCGGTGAAAATATTAAAAAAATATAAAACCGATGAAAATATCTTTACATAATAACTTTATCTAAAACAGTAAACAAGAAAAGTGGCTTTTTTTGTTTTGGAAATATAGATAATTTCCGGTTTTTATCCAGTTTTTTTATTGATTAAAACATTTAAAAATTAAGTTAAATATGTTTTTAATCCCTCTAAATATATCAACTTTTAATTTTAGTCTCTAAAAATTTCCTTCAAATTTTGGTAATAAATTTTCTGTTTTCAATTTTAGTCCTTACATTACAAAAATTTATGTTTTTGTGACAAACGACTTTTTTATGATTTATCATTTCTTTTTTGTGATATATCATTTATAAGACCATAAAATATCATTAGTTTAATAATTTACCTATTTAATCTTAAATTGAACAAGTTAATTTTTTATTTGAAAGTATACATAAATTAATATAAAGACTAAGTATTAAACAGTTAAATTATTAAATTAATGATATTTTAAGGTATTATCAAATATATGTTACAAAAAATCATTTGGAATACGAAACGTAAAATTTTATAAAAAAGAAAAAACTAAAATTGAAAACTTTGAAGAAATTTTTTAAAGGAACGAAAAGTGAAAATTGATACTTATAGAGAGGTTAAAAACATACTTAATCCTTAAAAATCTATAGAACTTTGTTGGATTTAGAATTAATGTGCTTGAATATGAATAAAAAATCTAAGATTGTACTTTAACTGCAGAGCGAAGATGGAGACATTATTGATTGTGTTAGCATCTATAATCAACCTAGTTTAGACCATCCCGCCTTAAAGAATCACAGTATTCAGGTGCGTTATTAATTACTATCGAGTAGGTTCTATTTTACTACTGTTAGGATGTGTTGTTGTTTATTTATTTATTTTAGGGATAAAATAAAATAAATAAACGTTTGCTTAGAGTTTATAAATCAAGCATTAAAATAACTTGAACGACAAATCTCCTATTTTGAATTATAAGTAAAAACTCTATTTTTGTGGGGTGTAAGTTTAATTTCCATATCATTATTATATTCAACTTTTCACTAGAAATCCAATCTAATTGAATAAAATGTCTCAATTTGATATGTTCTAAATTTTGAATAAATTTATTTTGATTTTGATTACAATTATAGATATAGATTCTTATCTTTTTGAATGACACCAAGAAAGTAGAATTTTTATGGTCAAATTTATTTAAGGGTATGATTGGAAACATAAAAAGTCAGCCCAAAACAACCTATTTTCTTTATATATAGTATAAATTATTATTATAATCATCCATTTTTAACTAACAAATTATGTAGAGGGTACCCGATTTTCTTCTTGAATCCCAAAGTTCAAGCACGGGAGTTACTTCAAACTCAAGCTCTGATGTGTTTCAAACATGGACGAAAAGTGGAAGTTGTCCAGAAGAAACTGTTCCTATAAGAAGAATTCGAAAAGAGGACTTGTTGAGAGCTGTTTCACTTGACCGCTTCGGACAAAAACCTTTGGAACTATTTGCGAATTCAACATACAACACAAACCTTAATTTCCACAACCTCGATGGTTTTGTTAATTTGAAAAATCGCGCGGTACATGTTATAACTTATATTAGTTGTTTGTATTCATCATGCATATAATTTTATTTTTTTTTTGTGAAGAATCATGCATATGAATATGGTGGTGTTATCATGCAAGAATGTATATATGATTACTATTTTTTGTATACAATTGAATATGGTGGTGTGGTCGTGCAGGATGCAATACTTATGGCATACGCATTCAATTTTATAGGCGCCCAAGCGAATATTAACGTATGGAATCCAAAGGTTGAAAAACCAGAAGATTTCACTACTGCTCAAATGTGGCTTAAGGCTACCAATGGAGATAATTTTGAAAGTGTTGAAGCAGGATGGACGGTTAGTGATCTACTTCAAAGTCTAGTTAACCAGACACACCTAATTTTTCCTACTTAATTCCAAGTTATATACTCCCTCAGAACTCAAATTACTAACTTATACATATTTAATGTTATTATTCAAAAAAATATCCTTAAATTAATTCTTTGATATTATGAGGAGATGACCGGTATATTAGTAAAGTGTTGTTTTTTTACATGAAACCAAAAAACTAAATACACTAATTAACTATTATCTTTACTAATGCATGCATGATGCTATAAATATGAGTACACATGGTTAATAATGCTCTACATGTGGTATATGGTTTAGGTGAATCCAAAGTTATATGGTGACCACAAGACCCGTTTTTTCGTCTATTGGACTGTAAGTTATTGTTTATTGAAAGATTTTTCCTTCTTATCTTATCGGTTGTTTCAAATCTTATAGATTTTTTTATAACCACAAACTCTAAGAGAAATAACATTGATTTTTGATTTCTTGATTGTGGTGCAGAAAGATACATACAAGTCAACAGGTTGCTTTGATCTTACTTGTAAAGGTTTTGTGCATACAAATAAGGATGTAGCTCTTGGTGCTATCTTAGCACCTATTTCAATCCCTTTTGGACAACAATATGAAATAAACGTTGGAATATTCCAGGTAATAATATGACACAAATATGCTCTCACTAATATTATACATAATAATTGTAATTTTAATTTCTCTTAATATGTTTGTTTGATTTAGGATAATAACCAAAACTGGTGGCTTAGAATTAAGAATAATATACCAGTTGGTTATTGGCCAGCTGAGTTATTTGGTAATTTGAAACACAGTGCAACAACGGTTCAATGGGGTGGACAAGTGTTTAGTTATGCAGTTAAAACAAAACCTCCTCACACAGGAACACAAATGGGGAGTGGAGAAGAAGCATATAATAAATATAACCACGCATGCTATATGGGCGCTGTGAGAATTAAAGATTACTCACAAGCTCTTAAGTACCCACAATTAGTAACCACACACGCTGGAGAGCCTGAGTGTTACAGTGCCCTAAATGTTGCTCCATATGGAAAAGATCCTGTATTCTTCTTTGGAGGGGCCGGACGACAACCTCGTTATTGTCCTTGAACTTGTATATTTATGGTTGTATTGCATATTGGATGCATAAACATGTTTGATAAATAATGAAGATCTATGTATTTCTTTTCACCTCTTAAATTTTTATTTGTTTTTCGATACAAGAAAATTCTATTAAACGTAGAGCTAAACACAAGATGTGCTTAGTTATCAAGAAAATGGATACAAACTGCACACCATTTCGAAAACGAATCTGCAAAATGTGTTGCAGCCAAGTCTGCAGAAAACAATGGCATACTCAGAAAAAACAAAGTTTTTATTTCTACCCTCGTTACAAATAAATAAGCAAAGACCAAGACAAATATTTAATTTGATCTATCATCATATTATTCACCACATTCCTATTAAAAATCACGATATGTTCTAACTAAATATACAAAACCATTGTGAGCCAAATCAATTGAGACACCTTCTTTCCGCTCTTTCCTCTAAACAACAAATTGTCCGCCATACGAAATTAATTACATTTTTTATTTGTGTAAAATTGACAAAATAACATATAATTTGAAACGGAAAGAGTAGTTATAACAATTATTAAAAAACTAGACGCCAATCCGTGCGATGCACGATTAAGTTTTATCGACTTATTATTGATAATTATTGTAGTTTAAGGAAACATTATAGAATATATTGATATAAATATTTGTTATATTGATTTTTCTTTCAATTTAGAATATAAGTTTTTTAAGCAAGAATATAAGTTAATTGCTTTAATACTTTTTTTACATTATTTGAATACGGAAAATAAAAATGGTATAAAATTAAGAAAAAAGTTAAATAAACTACTTAGATAATGTCTCTCGCACTCTCAAATGAAAAATAAATGAAGTAGAAGAGAGGTAGAATAGTAAAATGAAAATAAGATAAAAACATAACTTTTTAAATGGTAGAAAGTAGGAAATTTGTAGAGCTCGTTTGGATCAATATTGTCGTGTATAAGAAAACTTCGTAATTAAAAATATGCAATATTTTAATATTTTATATCTTATGAGGAAATATGAATAGAGTTTAGAGTACCGGTAGGTATACCACCTTATGTGGCAATACCTCCCTTGTACACCCCTTAGGTGGTATAATTTACTTTAAAATAATACAAACTCAATTTTCTCTCTCCCATCTGTGAAATTGTGTGCCGCTGGATTAATCAAACGGTTTAGTGCTGAAAAGATCATAATGATAGAGAGAACAACATCTACGGTTCAATTTCTTCATTCTCGTTGGTTTTCTTCTTCACTTGTTGCTCTCTTGAGTTTTTTTTTTTTTACAGAACAAGAATGATGATCATTTCAATCAACCTAAAATACAAATAAATTGAATCAATCTTTACCACTTTCAACAAAACCTGATCCATTTTTTCTGTTTCTCTGCCACCATTTTTGGGTGTTATGCTTTTCTACAAAATTAATACTTTTAAGAACAGAAATCAATATTACTAAAATCCAATTGTTAATTTCTCCATGGTAGCTGGAATTTTGATTCTTCTCTCCAACAATGATTTTCATGTTCCTCTTTCAGTGGCTTTCTAAAAAAAATTGTGATCCTGCTTTTAACAATAAACGAAAAATAGTGATTCCAATTCTAATAGAGAAAGAGATGATAAGATGAGGAAATCCAACAACCACAACAATGCTGGGATGAAGAAATCTGACCCAAAAAAAATCGACTCCCATCTTTCAACCTCTCATTCTCCTTCTCTCTCTTCTCCCCCTCTCTCTCTCTCTCTCTCTCTCTCTCAATTCACCACAACCAAATTAGAATTCGGCTACGGCGACGGCGTCAAAAACCAAAAAGCCTTGAAATCACGCTGATAAACGACAATGACGGTTTCGATTTCATTGATGGGTTATCGCCGCCGTTTTGGGTCGAGGTTGTTGAAGAGTGGTGAGAGTGTTGGATCCGGGTTGGTTTTGAATTCGGGTCGGGTTTTGAGCGTGAGGGTGGCGACGTCGTCAATTTCTGGGAAGGGTTTAAGGGTGGTGGTGACTGGAGGTCACGGTGATGGTGAGGGTATTGGGAAGGATATCGTGTTCTCCGAGAGAAGAGGATGAAAGAGAGTTGGTTGATGAGGTGAAATGACCAAAATAACCCTAATGAATAGTGCCACATGGGGGGTGTATATTTGAGGTGTAAAAAAAGTGTGTTCATGAATAATTACGGTATTTAATGGTGATAGGTTGACGATCCAAAACATCTTACACGCACAACCAATCATAACATTTAGAATTGTCACATCAATTAATATTTTTAATTTACGTGGCAAGTCTAAATATTCTGAATATACTATCTTTATCATATAATAAATCACAAATCATAATAGTCTTTTAGTACATTGTAACTTTATTGAACATATGACTTTAATGAAAAAAAATACACACAACTAAATTGTACAACAAATGATTTTTCTATTTATGGGATAATTTGTAGAATTATAAAAAAAAATGGTAAAACTTGTTGGATTATAATAATTGTAGAGGCTGGGTAGCTATGTGATTAACAACAACTCTAATATAAAGAAGAGATAATGACGATACATGAAGAGAGAAGAAAATAACCCAAAATAAATAAATGTATTGTTAAAAGAGGAAAGTAAACGTGCAATTGTTGTAACAACTACATGTAAAAAGTGTGGTTTGTGGTTCGAAGAGTTTGTTGGTTATGAATTTATATCATATATTTATGAGTGTTGTTTGTGAATAATTTGGTCATGACAATGGTGGATTGGTGGGTAAGTGAGATAATAGGAGGGGTTTTTTTTTTTTTTTTTTTGTTTTCGTTTAAGT